>Ga0180220_1001196_pt1 | contig 20618 bp, 17 predicted proteins | sample eDN5th37CBELigBY_FD_151335 | JGI IMG/M metagenome (GOLD analysis project Ga0180220, IMG submission 151335) | Enriched backyard soil microbial communities from Emeryville, California, USA - eDNA 5th pass 37_C BE-Lig BY (version 2) (version 2) | ecosystem: Environmental > Terrestrial > Soil >...
GGGACAGAGCGCGGGCGGCGCCCCGGGCGACCCGCTCTCCCAAGGGGGTGGGCGCCATGCCCGCTCCCGAACGCACGAAGAGCTGGTCGCCGAAGCGGGCGCGCAGCCGATTCAGGGCGTGGCTGACCGCGGGCTGGGTCAGGTCCAGCCGTCGGGCGGCGCCCGAGACGCTGCCCTCCCTGTACAGGGCGTCGACCAAATACAAGAAGTTCAGATCGTGCATCGGCTCGGACATTTTTTTTCTCTCTCCCCTCGGTTTGCAACAGCAAAACTTGCCGTCCGATTCTCCAACCATGAATCCTGTGCATACATAGAATGTCTTCCATTATATAGACACATAAACCTCCTGCGCCCACACTAGATGCCAAAGAACGGAAGCCGGCAGCATGGCCGTGGCGCCGACAGAATGCATAACGTGGAGCGAGCATGAATTTCGATTGCGACGTCATCGTCGCCGGAGGCGGGCCGGTAGGCCTGTTCCTGGCGGCCGAATTGGGCATGCGCGGCCTCTCGGTACGAGTATTCGATGACAAGCCCGGCACCAGCACGCATCCGGCGGCCAATGCCAACAGCGCGCGCACCATGGAGCATTACCGCCGCCTGGGCATCTCGGCCAAGATACGCGCGCTGGGGCTGCCGGCCGACCACCCCACCGACGTGGCCTACTTCACCCGCCTCGGCACGCACGAACTGGCCCGCCTGCGCCAGCCCTCGTCGTCCTTCGCCGTGAACCGCCTGCGCGAGCTGGAACTTCTCTGGCCCACGCCCGAGCTGCCGCACCGCTGCTCCCAGCTTTATATCGAGCCCGTGCTGCGCCGCGCAGCGGAGAGCCACGCCCGCAACCGGGTGCAGTACCTGTCCACCGTCCAGAGCCTGAGCCAGGACGATGAGGGCGTAGAAGCGGAGATCGCGCTGGCGGACGGCGCGACCCAGCGCTGCCGAGCCCGCTACCTGGTCGGCTGCGACGGGCCGCGCAGCACCATACGTTCGCTGATGGGCCTGCACTACGCCGGCACGGCCGGCGAGAAGCGCGGCTTCATGGGCGGGCGGATGGCCGCGGCCTACTTCAGCGCGCCGGCCTTGTACGAGCGCATGAAGGGGGACCGCGCCTGGCAGTACTGGACGCTGAACCCGGTGCAGCGCTCGCTGATCGTATCGGTCGACGGCCGCGGCCGCTTCATCATCAACATTCAGCTGCAGGAAGGCGAGGAACCCGACGACGACGACGTCGGCCGGCGCATCGCCACGGCCGTGGGCGCCGACCTGCCCTTCGAGCTGATCAGCAATTCGGCCTGGACGGCGGGCTTTGCCCTGGTGGCGGAAAAGATGCGAGCCGGCCGTATCTTTCTGGCCGGCGACGCGGCTCATCTCTTCACCCCCACCGGCGGCCTGGGCTACAACACCGGCATCGAAGACGCCGCCAACCTGGCCTGGAAGCTCGAGGCCGCCATCAAGGGCCATGCAGGCACCGGCCTGCTCGACAGCTACGAAGCCGAGCGCCGCCCCGCCGCCTTTCGCAACACCGGCTTTGCGCGCCAGTTCGCCGACAGCATCGGCCATGTACGTATTCCAGCCGACATCGAGGATGAGACGCCTTCGGGCGAAGCGGCACGGCAGGCCCTGGGCGGCTATCTGAACTTCCATGCCTACAAGGAGTTCTCCATCCCCGGCGTGCACCTGGGCACGCGCTACGAAGATTCGCCTATCGTGGCGGCCGAAGCGGGCGGTCCGCCGCCGGACACCGCCAACCTGTATCTGCCCTGCGGCCGGCCCGGCCATCGCGCGCCGCACGTCTGGCTGGAAGACGGCTCTTCGCTCTTCGACCGCTTCGGCCGAGGCTTCACCCTGCTGCGCCTGGGCGCCGCCGCGGCCGGCGCCGCGCCCTCCGCCGGCCCCATGCCACTGCGCGACCTGCCCCTGGGCAGCGTGCAAGCCCGCGATCTGTACGGCGCCGACTATGTGCTGGTCCGCCCCGACCAGCACATCGCGTGGCGCGGCAACCGCCTTGACGAAGGCTTTGCCGCCGCTCTGACCCGGACACTGGGCCTGGCGTAGACAAAGACCGCAATATCCGCCGGCCCGAATCGGCAATGGGCCCTAGATCAATAGAAGCTTGAACAACCACAAAGGAGACTACCCATGAAACTGCGTCATCTACTGGCGGCCCTGACCCTGGGCGCCATGGCCGGCAATACCGCGATGGCCGCCGAACCCCTGCGCATCGGCCTCGTGCTGCCCATGTCGGGCGTGTTCTCGGGCTATGGCAAGCAGATCGAGCATGGCGTGCGGCTTTACCTGCAGGAGCACGGCGACAGCTTCGAAGGCCGCAAGGTCGAGATCGTGCTGAAGGACGACACCGGCGCAGCGCCCGAGATCAGCCGCCGCCTGGCGCAGGAACTGATCGTGCGCGACAAGGTGGACATTCTGGCCGGTTTCGCCATGACGCCGGGCGCGGTCTCGGCCGCCGCCGTGGCCACCAGCGGCGACAAGCCCATGATCGTCATGAACGCCGGCACCTCGAGCCTGACCACGCGCTCGCCCAACATCGTGCGCACCTCGGCCACCGTGGCGCAGTACACCGTGCCGCTGGGACCGTGGGCGGTGCAGAACGGCATGAAGAAGGCCTTCACCCTGGTGGCCGACTTCGGTCCCGGCTATGACGCCGAAGGCTACTTTCAAAAAAGCTATACCGCGGCGGGCGGCGAAATCGTGGGCGAAGTGCGCGTGCCGCTGCAAAACCCCGATTTCGCACCCTTTCTGCAGCGCATCAAGGACGTCAAGCCCGATGTGGTCTTCCTGTTCCTGCCGGCGGGCGAACTGCCCATCGCCTTCCTGAAGGGATTCCAGCAGCGCGGCCTGGCCGACGAAGGCATCCGCGTCATCGCCACCGGCGACCTCACCGACGAAGACAGCATAGACGCCATGGGCGACGCTGCCCTGGGCCTGGTGACGGCTCACCATTACTCCGAAGTGCACGATTCGCCCGAGAACAAGGCCTACACCCAGGCTTATTACAAGGCTTATCCCAACGATCGGCCGAACTTCATGTCGGTGGGCGGCTACGACGGCATGCGCGTCATACACGAAACCCTGAAGAAGACCGGCGGCGATGCTTCCACCGAGAAGTTCATGCAGGCGGTGCGCGGCGTCTCCTTCGTCAGTCCGCGGGGACCCGTCGCCATCGACGCCGAAACGCGCGACATCAACCAGACCATTTACATCCGCAAGGTCGAGCGCCGGGACGGCAAGCTGGTGAATGTGGAATTCGACGACTCGCTGAAGAATTATCGCGACCCGGGCAAGGAATAAGGGGCTTTCAGGGCCTGCGCGGCAGCATGGTCGCGGCGCAGGCGATAAAACCAAGGCATCGCGGGGCTATTCGAGCAGAGTGGCCGCCTGGCGCCGGAATTCCTTGGGCGAAACGCCCACCTCGCGCTTGAAGAAGCGGGTGAAATACGCCGGATCCGAGAACCCCAGCGTGTGCGACACCACGCTGACCGTCATCGAGGTATAGACCAGGTTGCGCTTGGCCGCCAGCACGACGCGCTGGTGGATGAGTTCCAGCGCCGAATGGCCCACGATCTGGCGGCACAGATTGTTGAGATGGGCCGGCGTGATGCCGATGGCCCGGGCATAGCGCTCCACCGGCCACTGCTCGGCATAGTGCTCTTCGATCAATGTGTTGAAGGTGCCGAAATGGCGGCGCCCGCGATCCGCCGCCTGTGACGGCTCGGCGGACGACCGATTCATCCGGCGGCCCGCCCAGACCAGCAGCGTGGTCAGCATGGCCTCGATCAGCGCATTGCGATGCGGCCTGCTGGCCAGATACTCATCCTGCAAAATATCGAAGGCCACGTCGATCCGCGCACTTTCTTCGAGCCGCACGGTACAGATATGCGGCGTGGGCGGCAGCACCCCCGCATCGTCTATGCCCTGGGCCAGGCGGTTGGCCAGAGGATAGCCGAGCGTCACCACGTGGCCCACGGCATTGGGCGCAAAGCGAAAGCCGTGCACGCACATCTGGGGCACCACCACCAGCTGGCCTGCCTGCATGTCCTGATAGCGGCCGTCCAGGCCCACGCGCGCATCGCCGCCCTTGAGGTAAAGCAATTGCATCAAGCCATGATGCTGGTGCAGCTTGATCTGCCAATCGTGCAATTTGCTGCGGTCGGCAATCAGCTCGCAATGCACCATGTCGGGCGTGGGCCATTGCTCGCGCTCTCCATAAAGCTGGTAAACCGGTACGGACGCCGTGGTAGCCATAAGCTGCTCGGATTATCGAAAAGTACAATTATTATAGGCAGAAATGCATTCCTTCCCGAGGCGTTTCGGGCCATGATTGCAAGTGATCGACGACTTACAGTCGTTTACGAATTTCACTGTGATAAGCCCGCGGGCCCGCCCCGCCGTCACCAGGAGACGCTATGAAAACCCAAGTCGCCATCATCGGCGCCGGCCCTTCGGGCCTGCTGCTGGGCCAGCTGCTGCACCATCAAGGCATCGACACCGTCATTCTCGAGCGCCGCTCGCCCGAGTACGTGTTGGGCCGCATCCGCGCCGGCGTGCTCGAACAGGGCATGGTCGACCTGCTGCGCGAGGCCAAGGCCAGCGAGCGCATGGACCGCGAAGGCCACGTCCACGAGGGCGTGTCCCTGGCCTTCAACGGCAAGATGCACCGCATCGACTTCAAGAAATATGCCAAGGGCCAGACGGTCATGGTCTATGGCCAGACCGAGGTCACCCAGGACCTGATGGACGCCCGCAAGCGCGAAGGCGGCGTCAGCATCTACGAGGCCGAAGACGTGCAGTTGCACGACTTCTACACCGACAAGCCCCGCGTCACCTTCGTGAAAGACGGCGAAACCATCGAGCTCGAATGCGACTATATCGCCGGCTGCGACGGCTTTCATGGCGTGTCGCGCCAGTCGGTCCCCAAGGACGAGATCCAGACCTTCGAGCGCGTCTACCCCTTCGGCTGGCTGGGCATCCTGTCCGAAACCCCGCCCGTCGACCATGAACTCATCTACGCCAATCACGAGCGCGGCTTTGCCCTGTGCAGCCAGCGCTCCGACGTGCTGAGCCGCTACTACGTGCAGGTCTCGCTGGACGACCACATCGACGAATGGTCCGACGAACGCTTCTGGGAAGAGCTCAAGACGCGCATTCCCAAAGAAGCCGCCGACCGCCTGGTGACCGGCCCCTCGATCGAGAAAAGCATTGCGCCCCTGCGCAGCTTCGTGACCGAACCCATGAAGTACGGCAAGCTCTTCCTGGTGGGCGACGCCGCCCACATCGTGCCGCCTACCGGCGCCAAGGGCCTGAACCTGGCCGCCAGCGATGTGTCCACCCTGTATCGCATCCTGGTCAAGGTCTACAAAGAAGACCGCACCGACCTGCTGGACAAGTACTCCGAGATCGCCCTGCGCCGCATCTGGAAGGCCGAGCGCTTCTCGTGGTGGATGACTTCCATGCTGCACAAGTTCTCGGACGACGGCTTCGGCAAGCGCATCCAGCTGGCCGAGCTGGAGTACTACACCAGTTCGGAAGCCGGGCTGACCAACATCGCCGAAAACTACGTCGGCCTGCCGTACGAGCCTATCGAGTAGATACAGGCCCGGCGTCGTGCGGCATGGAGCGCGGCGCTGTCTTATACGTCGTTGGACGACAGATAGCGCTTGCGCACAAAGTAGCCCAGCAGTCCGACGGCGATAAGCGCCATCACCGCCAGCGACCACCAGAACCCGTTCCTGGTATGCAGCCAGGGAATGAATTCGAAGTTCATCCCGAACACGCCCGCGATCAGATTGAGCGGCAAAAAGACGGCCGTGATGGCGGTAAGGGTCCGCATCACATCGTTCGTGCGATTGTTCTGGATATTGAAGTGGATCTGTATGGCCGTCTCGGCGCTTTGCTCCAGCAGGCGGACATGGTGTGACACGCGTTCGATATGCTCGATGACGTCGCGGCTGCGCACCAGCAATTGATCATGCTGATGCTGGGCCTCGCCGTCGGCGGGCTGGGGCCAGTCTTCGAGCACGTCCATCCAGCGGGTCATGGCGCCGCGCTGGTCTTCACAGATATCGTATAGATGGTGCAGCGCCTGGCGCGACTGCAGCAGCCCATTCCAATCGTCGAAGCGCGCGTTCGTGCGCATGAGCCCCTGCTGCCAGCGATCCAGCTGGCGCGTCAGGGCCTTGCGCAAATCGAGATAGCCGTCGACGATCAGGCTGACGACGCGCAGCATCAATTCGGCCGGGGAATCCGGCAAACGGGCCGTGCTCACCGGCATGCCCGCCGCCCGGCGCTCGGGCTCGTGCGACTTCAACATGTTCAGGCGCGCAATGTAAGCGTGAAGCACGCTGCACCGCGCAGGATGGATGCTGAGCAGCACCTTGTCGAACACCACGAAGCCCACCGGCGCGGTGCGCAGCCTGCGCGCGGCCGCCAGGCCTGTTCTATGCCGATCGTCCTGGCCGGTGTCCCGCGGGGCCTCCGCGGCGCCGGGCGCCTTCGCCTCGTCATCGCCCAGGCGCCGAAACACCAGCATGTCGTAGTTGGACGTATAGTCGAAATGCGAAGGCAGATTCACGTTCAGCAAGTCGGAGACATGCAGGTCGAGCAGCATCAGCCCCGTCAGCCGGTGCAGATGCTGCTGCAGCGCATCAAGATGCCGGGGCAGCGAATCCCGCTCCAGCGCCAGCCACAAGAAACCGTCCGAAGGCATCGCCTCGGGCACCTCTTTGAGCTCCTGGACCGATGACGTCGGCTGGATCAAGAAAATGCGCGCACCATCCATACACCCTCCGGTTGGGTCCGGCCCCGCGGGCCTATAACAGCTCTTTTCGAAGCTGCGCCGCGCTCTTGGGCGACAGCAGGCCCGGGGGCACGTCGAACACCGACTTGGCGCCGGCCTGGCCCATCTGATTCAGGCGATGGGCGGCGCGTGCATAAGCCACCAGCACGCTGGCGGTGAATTCAGGATTGCTTTGCAGCTTCAGCGAATACTCCACCACCTGCGTATTGCCGGTCCCGGTAGTGCCGCTGCGAATCACGAAGCCGCCATGCGGCATGGCTGCGTGGTCGCGCCGCAGGGTTTCCTCGTCGATGAAGTTCACCGTGGTGTCGTAGTCGGCGAAGTAATCGGGCATGGTCGCGATGGCTTGCTCCACCGAGGCCGCCTCGGCGCCCTCCTCCAGCACCACATAACATTCGCGCTTGTGCTTTTCGCGTGTGCTCAGTTCGGGCAGTTCGCCGCTGCGCACGCGCTCTACCGCCTCGGGCACGGGCAGCGTGTATTGCACGCCGCCTTTCACGCCCGGCACGCGGCGCACGGCGTCGGAGTGCCCCTGGCTGAGCCCTTTGCCCCAGAAGGTATAAGTCGCCCCGGCGGGCAGCACGGCCTCTCCGAACAGGCGGTTCAGGGAGAACAGGCCCGGATCCCAGCCCACGGAAATAATGGCCGTGTTGCCTGCGGGCTCGGCCGATTGGTTCACCGCCTCGAAGTACTCGGGCACTTTGGCATGGGTGTCGAAGCTGTCGACCGTATTGAACAGGGCGGCCAGCGCCGGCCCCTGCTCGGGCAGGTCGTTCTTGGAGCCGCCGCAAAGAATCAGCACGTCGATCCGGCCCTGGTGGCGGCCGATGTCGTCGATGTGATGCACCGGCGCGCCGCCCAGCAGCTTCAATTGCGAGGGTTCGCGGCGCGTGAACACGCCCACCAGTTCCATGTCGGAAGTCTGCGCCAGCGCCGACTCCACGCCGCGCCCCAGATTGCCGTACCCCGCAATGCCTACCTTGATCTTCGTGCTCAAAACCACCTCTCCTGCCTGGACTTTTAGAAACCGAGGTATTTTAAAGCATGGGTGAAGACCGGGGCCGGGCCCGGACGGGACTCGCCCGCCGCGCTTCGGCGGATCAGGCCGCTTTCAGCATGTCTTCGATGACTTTCTTGGCGTCGCCGAAAACCATCATCGTCTTGTCCATGTAGAACAATTCGTTGTCCAGGCCCGCGTAGCCGGACGCCATGGAGCGCTTGTTCACGATGACGGCGCGCGCCTTGTAGGCCTCGAGGATGGGCATGCCTGCGATCGGCGAGGCCGGATCGGTCTTGGCGGCGGGGTTCACGACATCGTTCGCGCCCAGCACCAGCACCACGTCGGCCTGGCTGAACTCGCCGTTGATCTCGTCCATTTCGAACACCTGCTCGTAGGAGACTTCGGCCTCGGCCAGCAAGACGTTCATATGCCCGGGCATGCGGCCGGCGACAGGGTGGATGGCGTACTTCACGTCCACGCCCTGCTCCGCCAGTTTCTCGGTGAGCTCCTTCAGGGCATGCTGGGCGCGGGCCACGGCCAGACCGTAGCCGGGCACGATGATGACCGACTCGGCGTTGCCCAGCAGAAAGGCCGCATCGTCGGGGCTGCCCGACTTGACGTTGCGCTGCTGGGCTCCGGCGCCCGAGTCGGCGCTGGAAGCGGTATTGCCGAAGCCTCCCAGAATGACGTTGAAGAACGAGCGGTTCATCGCCTTGCACATGATGTACGAGAGAATCGCCCCCGACGAGCCCACCAGGGATCCGGCCACGATCAACATGGGATTGCCCAGCGAAAAACCGATTCCCGCCGCCGCCCAGCCCGAGTAGCTGTTCAGCATGGACACCACCACGGGCATGTCGGCGCCGCCGATGGGGATGATGATGAGCACGCCCAGGATGAAGGCCAGCGCGGTAAGCAGGGCGAACGGCGCCCAGGCCTGCGTCACGGCGAACCATGCGCCCAAGCCGATCATCACCAGCGCCAGCAGCAGGTTCAGGTAATGCTGGCCGGGGAACAGAATGGGCGCGCCCTGGAACAGGCGGAACTTGTAGCGCCCGGACAGCTTTCCAAAAGCGATCACCGAACCGGAGAAGGTGATGGCGCCGATCGCCGAGCCCAGGAACAGCTCGACCCGGTTGCCGACGGGGATGGCGCCCTGCCCGTCCACGATGCCGAAGGCGGTCGGCTCGGCGACGATCGCGATGGCGATGGCCACCGCGGCCAGGCCGATCATGCTGTGCATGAACGCAACCAGCTCGGGCATTTTCGTCATCTCGACGCGCTTGGCCATCAGCGCGCCGATCGACCCGCCTATGAGCAGGCCCAGCAGCACCCAGCCCAGCCCGCTTGCCGCCGTCTCGCCCGCCTGGGACCAGATCAGGGCTGCGGTGGTGGCGATGGCGATGCCCATGCCCGCCATGCCGAAGGTATTGCCCAGGATCGAGGTCGTCGGATGGGACAGGCCCTTGAGCGACTGGATAAAGCATACTGAGGCAATCAAGTACAACAGAACCACCACGTCAAGCGAAATCATGGCTTGCCTCCCTGGGTCTTCTTCTCTTTCTTCTTGAACATTTCGAGCATGCGCCGGGTGACCAGAAAGCCCCCGAACACATTGACGGCGGCCAGCGCCACGGCAAACACCCCCATGCCCTTGGCCAGGGGGTCGACCGTCAGCGCGCTGGCCAGCATGGCGCCGACGATGACGATGGCGGAAATCGCATTGGTAACCGCCATCAGGGGCGTGTGCAATGCGGGCGTGACGTTCCAGACCACGTGATAGCCGACGTATACGGCCAACACGAATATGATCAGGTTCATGATGGTTGGATTGATCGCATCCATTATTTTCCCCACAGAATTTGGCCGCCTTCGCAAACGAGACACGCCTTTACGATTTCATCTTCTTTCTGGATCGCCAGCTTGCCCTCGCCGTCGATGATGAGCTTGAGAAAGTCCTGCAGATTGCGCGCATAGAGCGCGGAGGCGTCCGCGGCGATCATGGACGGCAGGTTGGTCAGGCCCACCAGCGTCACGCCATGCTTCTGGACCACCTCGCCCGCCACCGACAAGGGGCAGTTGCCGCCGCGCTCGACTGCCAGATCGACGATGACCGAACCGGGCTTCATGGAACGGACAGTTTCCTCGCTGATCAAGGCGGGCGCGGGGCGGCCCGGTATGAGCGCCGTCGTGATGACGATGTCGGCCTGCGCGCAGCGTTGCGCCGTGAGCGCCGCCTGGCGGTCCATCCAGCTTTGGGGCATGGGCCGCGCATAGCCGCCCACGCCTTCCGCGATTTCGCGCTCTTCGTCGCTCTCGAAAGGAACGTCGATGAATTTTCCTCCCAGGGATTCCACCTGCTCCTTGGCCGAGGGGCGCACGTCGGAGGCCCACACGACCGCGCCCAGCCGCCGCGCCGTCGCAATGGCCTGCAAGCCGGCGACCCCCGCCCCCAGCACCACCACCTGGGCCGCCTTGAGCGTGCCGGCCGCGGTCATCATCATGGGGAATATGCGGCCGTAGTATTGCGCCGCCAGCAGCACGGCCTTGTAGCCGGCCAGGTTGGCCTGCGACGACAGCACGTCCAGGCTTTGCGCCCTGGTGATGCGGGGCGCCGCTTCGAGGGCGAAGCCGACGGCGCCCGACCGGGCCAGGCTCTGGAGCCGCTCGCCGTCGTGCGGGTCCAGCATGCCCAGCACGACCTGGCCGGGAGAGATCGAGGACATCTCGGCCTCGGACGGTGCCCTGACCTTGAGGATCAGTTCCGAGGCAAAGGCCTCTTGGGCCGTTCCCAGTGTTGCGCCCGCCTCGGCGTAGGCCTCGTCGGTGCAGCTGGCCGCCAGGCCGGCGCCCTTCTGGACCACCACCTGGTGGCCGGCCTTGACATATTTCTTGACTGTCTCGGGGGTGGCGGCGACCCGCGACTCTCCGGGAAAGGTTTCAACAGGAACTCCAATTTGCATAATGGCCCTCAGGCAAAGTCCATGATGATGTCGCCGCCGGCGAGCTTGTCGCCCGGCTTGACTTCGATACGGGTGATGACTGCGTCTTCTTCTGCTTCCAGGCTGACTTCCATCTTCATGGCCTCCAGAACGCACAGCGGGCTGCCCGCCGCGACCTGGTCGCCGACCTTGACGGCCAGCGACACCACCATGGCGGGCATCGGGCAGACGAGACTCTTTTTATCCAGTTCGGCCTGGACTTCGGGCATCAAGGCCAGCAGCTCGCTTTCTTTGGGACCGAGCACCATGGCCCGCGCGAGCGTGCCGGCGTGGGAAAGCACGAAAGGCTCTTGTCCGATGTCCACGCCGACCACGGCGGTCTCGCCGTCCACCAGGCCCCGCCAGACCGGCTGATCGGTGCGCCAGTCCGACTGGACGATGTGCTCGGCGGCATCGCCGGGGATACGGACCCGCCAAAGGCCGGCACGCCCTCTGATCGACAAGGGATAGTCCTGCGCCCCCAGCCTGACGACGGCGTCGCGATACGTGCCTTCACTCTGCGGCACGGGATGCAGGCATGCGTCCATGACCCCCGCGACCATGGCCATGCGGCGCGCACGGTCGCCCGCGGGCTCGGCCGCAATGTATCCGCCCGGGTACTCTTCGGCGATGAAGCCCGTGGACAGCTTGCCGCTGCGCCAGCGGGGGTGATGCATCAGCGCGGAAAGAAAGGACAGGTTGTGCGCGATGCCCTCGATGGCGAAGGCGTCCAGCGCCTCGCATTGCGCCTCGATGGCCTGCTCGCGTGTGGGCGCATGGGTGATCAGCTTGGCGATCATGGGGTCGTAGTGCAAGGCGATCTCGCCGCCCTCGTAGACGCCCGTGTCGTTCCTTACCGTGATGCCGTCGGGCCGGCTCTCTTCGGCCGGCGGACGGTAGGTGCGCAGGCGGCCCGCGGCGGGCATGAAGTTGTTGGCCGGATCCTCGGCATACACCCGGCTTTCGACCGCCCAGCCCTTGATCCGCACGTCTTCCTGCCTGAGCGCCAGCGGCTCTCCCGCCGCCACGTGTATCATCTGCTCGACCAGGTCCACGCCCGTGATCAGCTCCGTCACCGGATGCTCGACCTGCAAGCGGGTGTTCATCTCGAGAAAATAGAAAGACTTGTCCTGCCCGCATACGAACTCGACGGTGCCGGCCGAGTCGTAATCCACCGCGCGGGCCAGCGCCACCGCCTGCTCGCCCATCCGGCGCCGCGTGTCTTCGTCGAGCAGGGACGAAGGCGCCTCTTCCAGCACCTTCTGGTTGCGGCGCTGGATGGAACATTCGCGCTCGGCCAGGTAGATGACATGGCCGTGCTTGTCGCCCAGCACCTGTATTTCGATGTGGCGCGGATTCTCGATGAATTTCTCGATGAACACCCGGTCATCGCCGAACGAAGCCGCCGCTTCGGAACGCGCGCGCGCAAAGCCCTCGGCGACTTCGCCGATCGAGCGGGCGATGCGCATGCCCTTGCCGCCGCCGCCCGCCGACGCCTTGATCATGACGGGCAGGCCTATGTCGCGCGCCACCTCGGTGGCCTGCTCGGCGTTCTCGATGACGCCAAGATAGCCGGGTATGGTCGACACCTTCGCCATATTGGCGAATTTCTTGGATGCGATCTTGTCGCCCATGACGTCGATCGCCTTGCCGTTGGGCCCGATGAACACAATGCCCGCGGCCGCCAGGGCCTGCGCGAAGGAAGAGCGCTCCGACAAGAAGCCGTAGCCCGGATGCACGGCCTGGGCGCCGGTTCGGCGGCAGGCTTCGATGATCTTGTCTGCCACCAGATACGACTCGATGGCCGCGGCGGGGCCGATATGCACCGCCTCGTCCGCCATCCGGACGTGCAGGGCGCGCCTATCCGCGTCCGAATAGACGGCCACCGTCGCAATGCCCATGCGGCGCGCGGTATTGATGATCCTGCACGCGATCTCGCCCCGATTTGCAATCAGAATTTTTGAAAACATGGTGCCCCTGTATGTCAAGTTCGCCGGCCCGCGGGCTGGCACAACGAGGCCACCGTTTCACCGAGCCATTGCCTGGTCTGCGCAGGGTCGAGCACCGCATCGACATAGGCGCCGCGCAAGGCGTGGCCGACATCCGGCAGGCTTTGCTCCACCTCGGCGTCCGAGCGCCGCGCCACGCTCCGCACCCCGCGAGCGCCCATCAGCCCGAGGCTGGCGCCGCGCCATGCGGCGATCTTGTCGGGCGCCGTTGCCCGCGATCCCAATGCCACGCCGGCGGCGCCCAGCGCTTTGCCGACGACCACCGTTATTTTTGGAACGGGCGACCGCACATAGGCGCGGATCAGTTCGGCGACCGCGAGGGCCAATCCCCCCGCCTCCTGCTCTTGTCCCGGAACAAAGCCCGGCACGTCGACGAAAGTGGCGACGGGAACACCCATGGCCCCGCACAGCCGCAGATGCCTCAGCGCCTTGCGGCAGGCCTGGATGTCCAGAGCGCCTGCCAGCTCTTTGTTCTGCGATGCAAGGAGGCCGACGGCACGGCCCCCGACCGGCGCGAAGCCCGCCACCATGCTGCCGCCGAAGCCGCCGCCCAGCTCGAGGAAGGACCGGGTGTCGCTGACTTCGCGCAGCAGCTCGCGAACATCGTAGCTGTCGGCCAGTTCGTCGGGAATCAAGGTATCGAGACCCGGACAATGGGACAAAGAGCCGCTCGCCGGCCACATCCAGCCGGACGACTCCGCGCTGTATTGCAGCAGTCGGCGGATGGAGCGGATGCCCATCACTTCGTTGTCGCACACCAGGTCGGCCATTCCAGTCTGATCCGCATGCACCTTCCAGCCGCCCAGCTCGTCTTCCTGCATGCAGGTGTTCGTGATGCGGTTGGCGATCGCCGCGTCGGTCAGGGTCAAGGACGTTGCCCCGCGCGCCATGACGACGGCGTCGAAGAGGCTTGCCAGCAAGGCCCCCGGCCCCGTGTTGGCGCCAAGAAGCAATGCCAGCTTGGGCGCCGGGCTCGCCGCCGCGCCGCCCGCGCTGTGCGCTATGGCGGACCAGGCCTGCAGGCCGCCTTCCAACCGGGTGGGCGCGCCATCGAAAATGGCCACCAGGGGCAGATGCCTGCGGCAGGCGAAATCGATGGCCAGCTGCATCTGGCGCCAATGCGCGCCGCCCAGGCCCTGCCGAAGGGCCTGGGCATCTTGCGCAATCGCGCAGACGGTCATGCCGTTGACGCGGCCTATCGCGGACAGCAAAGGCCACGATGCGGCGTCAGGCTCTTCTTGAAGATGGGGCCGCCGATCGAATTCCGAACCGGGGTCGAACAAAAGCTCGAAACGCTCCAGTACGCTCAGGCTGCGCTTTGCCGCCGCGCCGTCGCCGGCCGCGGGGCCCAAGACCGCCTCTTCAAGGGCATCCGTCTCTCCACCACTTTTTAGGGTCATGTATGTAGTCCTGGATGTTCGCAGAGAATCGCCGATGGCCTGGCGGCCGGCTCGCGCGCCGCCGGGCCTTGCACCAAGGAACGGTCAGCCCTTGTTCTTTTCCGCGGCGTAGGCGCGCAAACGGGGCACGATTTCCTTGGCGATGACCTCCACCTGGTCCATCTGGTATTTGTAGGGGACGAAGATCAGTTTCTGGACGCCCGCGTCGATATGCTCTTTGAGCTGGTCCACGCACTCGTCGACGTTGCCCATGATGGCGCTGTCCATGGTCGACTTGCTGCCCTGGGCGATGTCGAAGTCCACATTCAGCCACTCCATCATGGTGCTTTCGACGGCGGCCCGCGAGTCGCCCACCATGATGGGCAGCTGGTTGCCGTTGAGCAGCGTGGCCGGGTCGCGGCCCGATTCTTCGGCGTAGTCGCACACTTTCTTCCACGACTCCACGAACGCGTCGGGCTTGTAGAAATAGGTCAGCCAGCCGTCGCCGTTGGTGGCCGCGCGCTTGAGCACACGGTCGGCGTAGCCGCCGATGAGAATGGGGAATGGCTGCTGCACGGGCTTGGGAAACATCACCCCCGCCGGTATGCTGTGGTTGGGCCAGTCGCCCGACACCCGGTCCTCGGTGAAGAAGCGCCGCATGATTTCAAGGTTGTCGTCCATGATGCGCCCGCGCTGGTCGAAGGGCACGCCCACCGCGTCGAACTCGCGCTTGTACCAGCCGGCCGCCATGGCCAGAAGCAGGCGCCCGCCCGAGATCTGGTCCATGGACGACAGCTGTTTGGCCAGGGAGACCGGATTGCGCAGGGGCAGCACCAGGATGCCGGTGGAAAGCTTGATCTTCTTGGTGCGCGCCGCGATGGCGGTAAGCAGCGTCAGCGAGTCGAGAATGGGAAAATGGGGATCGACGCCCAGAAGGATGTGATCCCACACCCATAGCGAATCGAATCCCAGCTCTTCCATGCGGACACCGTACTCGATGAGCTCCTGGGCCTCGGGAATGATGGGAAACGCCGTGAAGTTGCGGGCTGCGATGCCGAACGTGCCGTGAAGTGTAGCCATGCTATGGTCTCCTCGATAAACCGTCTAAAAAAATTCAAGTACTTTTGCTCAGCCGATATAACGCCGGTCCGGGTCCAGCTCCCGGAGCGCTTGCAGCTCTTGTTCCGTGGGCGCCTTCGTGACGTCGATGCCGCCTTCGTCGTACAGAAGGTCGAAGCCCGTGTTGTCCTGCACTTCTTCGAGCGAGACGCCTTCATGCAGCGCCAGCACTTTCATGGCTCGAGTGGCGTCATCGAATCCGAAGATGCCCAGATTGGTAATGACGCGGAACATGCCGCCGGCGCGCAGGCCGCTGTCGTAGCGCGACGTGCCGCCGCTGAGGAAGCCCGGGCTGGTAATGAAGTCGACCTTCTCCACGAATCGCCGGGGCTCGTGCTTCATGGCGACGATCATGTTCGTCAGGCTGGAGATGTCGTTGCCGCCGCCGGTGCCGGGCAGGCGCACCTTCGGATTGGACGGATCGTCTCCCAGGAAGGAAGAATTCAGGTTGCCGTATTTGTCGATCTGCGCCCCGCTCATGAAGCCGATGTCGACGTGCCCGCGCTGCAGCAGCAGCAAAACGTCGGTGCTGCTGACCACCATGTTGGCCCGCTTGGTGCAGCGCTGCTCATTGGTCGACGGCGGCAGCTTGCCCGGCTCGATGAACGGTCCGATCACCCCGCCCTCGAACAGAATGGTCAGGCCCGGGCACCGCTGCATCTGCGCCAGCGTCGCCGCCAGCAGCGGGATGCCCACCCCGGCGAACACCACCTTGCCGTCCTCGAGCACGCGCGAGCTCATCACGGTAAGCATCTCGGCTTCGGTGTAGTTCTTCGCGGCTTGCGCGCTTTCGTCGTGCGTTGCGACGGCTGATGTATTAATCATTCAAAAGACTCCTTCCACGTTTGGCGGCATCCAGCACCTCTTCGAGCCCCAGCAGCGCCAGGTACTCGTTCCAGGATTCGGGCCCGCGTATGTATTGGTCGATGTACTCGTTCATGGCGCCGACGGGATCCTTGTTGACCGAGCCGGTGTAGTAGTCCATGTGGGACAGGAACGGTTCGTACACATTGGTGCACTCGTGCGGCGCGCAGCCGAACGGCACTTCGACCACGGCGTCGACGTTGAAGAAGCCGATCTTCGTCTGGTCGGGCGCGCGGCGGATCTGGTCGTTGGAGACGATGCGCTCCGTGGTAAGAATGACGCTGTCGGCCGCCATCGCCAGTTCGATGTCCATGAAAGGCAGGCCGTCGATCTGAGCGTTGCCGTAGGCATCGCAGCGCTGTACGTGTATCAGCGCGACGTCCGGGTTCAAGGCCGGGACCAGCAGCAAGGGTTCGTTCGTGAAGGGGCAATCGATGGTCTTCGTCTCGGGCCTCAGGCTCACCACGTCGGATCCGATCATGGAACGCATGGGCATGAAAGGCACGCCCATGGCCCCGGCCCGGAACCTCATGCCCATGCCCAGGTGGCTCCACTCCTGGAAGCTGGCCTTCTTGGTCTCGACGTAGTGGCGCATGACCTTGGAAATGCCCCACACGATGCCCTGGCTGAACCAGCTGGTCTCGATGTGCTTGCAGATGCCCGATGCAAACAGCCAATCGCCTTCGCTCGACACAATGCTGCGATACACGGAAAGGTCTTTCTTGTTGTCCCGGATCAGCTGCCAGATCATGGCCATCGGGGTGCGCGACAAGGTGCTGCCGCCCACGCCGACGTGGCTGCCGTCATGAACCAGGGCCGACGCCTCTTCGAGCGTCATGACCTTCTCCCGCAGGCTGCGGTCCCGTTTCGAGAGACGTTGACGCAGATTTAGATAAGGCGAATCTTGCATGGGTGACCTCCGGCCCGGCTCAACGGGACATGAAAATTGAATCAGACTTTTTATCTATCGTACTAATGATAGTATGATAATACCTAAAAAAACAAATAAGGCAAAACCCTGAACCCGGCCGGGCCAGGGTTTGCGCCGCTCAACCTCCCAGATAAGCATGCCTCACGTGCGGGTCGCTGATCATTTCTTGGCCCGTGCCCTGCAGCGTCATGCGGCCCGATTCGTACAGATAGGCCCGATCGCACATGTCCAAAGCGGCAAAAGCATTCTGCTCGACCATCAGCACCGTCGTGCCGCTTTCCCGGACCTTGCGAATGATGTCGAAGGTCTTTTCGACGATATTCGGCGCCAGCCCCAACGAAGGCTCGTCGAACATGATCAGCTTGGGCCTGGACATGAGCGCCCGGGCGATCGCCAGCATTTGCTGCTCGCCCCCGGAAAGCGTGCCGGCCGCCTGTTCGCGCCGCTCCTTCAGCCGCGGGAACGTCTCGTACATCTTGTCGATGTCGTCCGCGACCGCGCTGCGGTCCTTGCACACATAGGCGCCCAGCTCGAGGTTCTCGTGCACCGTCATCTGCGGAAACACCCGCCTGCCCTCCGGGCAATGGGATATCCCCATGGAGATGATCTGCTGCGCGGACGCTTTGGATATGTCCTGGCCCATGAAGCGGATGCTGCCTTCGGCGGGATTGAGCAAGCCGGAAATGGCCTTCAGGGTGGTGGACTTGCCGGCGCCGTTGGCGCCGATGATGGTGACCAGCTCGCCCTGCTCGACCGTCAGCGACACATCGTTCAAGGCGTTCACCTTGCCATAGCGGCACACTACGTTTCTTAGCTCAAGCATGCTGTTTGACCCCCTGTCCCAGATAGGCTTCGATGACGTCGGGATTGTTCTGGATCTCGGCCGGCGTGCCGTCGGCGATTATCTTGCCGTAGTTCAGCACGATGACCCGGTCCGACACCCCCATCACCAAAGGCATGTCGTGCTCGACGAGCAGGATGGAGATGTTCCGCTGCCGGATCTTCTGAAGGATTTCCATGAATCTGGCGGTTTCGGCGCCGTTCATGCCCGCGGCGGGCTCGTCCAGCAACAGCAGCTGGGCCCTGGCGGCCAGGGCGATGGCCACCCCCAGCAGGCGCTGCTCGCCGTAGGGCAGAGAACCGCTTTGCTCTTTGGCCCGATGGCTCAGGCCGACGAAATCGAGCAGATCCCAGACCTGTTCTTTGAGATCCCTTTCCTCGCGCCTGAAGCTGGGCAAGGCCAGGATGGTATCGAGAAACGAAGCCTTGCCCTGCAAGTGCAGCCCGGTAAGGACATTGTCGAAAACCGTTTCGTTCGTGAACAGGCTGGTCCGCTGGAATGTTCTGACCAGCCCCATGGACGCGATCTCGTAGGGACTGTGATCGGCCAGGTTGACGTCCTTGAAATGGACCGTGCCCTTGGTGGGGCGTATGAAGCCGGTCACGACGTTGAAGGCTGTCGTCTTTCCCGCGCCGTTGGGGCCGATCAGGCTGAGCAGCTCGCCTTCACGCAGCGTAAAGGACATGTCCGAAATTGCCACCAGCCCGCCGAAGTGCATCGCCACATTGCTGACCTTCAGCAAGACGGGGTTCGCCTTGCCGCCGGCCTGTGCAGTGCGGGGGCTTGTTTGATGTGCGCTCATGCGTCGGCTCCTGTTGCTTTCAGTGTCTTGCCCTTGGGACGCGCGGGCTTTGGCGCAGTGCCGTCCCTTTGCCGGCGTTCACTCTGGGGATCGTTCCCGGATCCGAACTTGCGCTCCCACACCCGCAGAAGGGCCGGAACGATGCCCTGCGGCAGGAACATCACGATGAGCACCATCGCAACGCCGTAGACGATCCACTGGATCTCGGGCCCCGCGACTTCACGCAGGCCCACGGGCAGGATGCCGAAAATGATTCCGCCGACGATGGGGCCGATCAGCGTGCCCTTGCCTCCGGTAATCACCATGATGACCATCGTGACGGTATAGATGAACAGGAACACGTCCGGATCGATGATGCGGATGTAATGCGCGTACAGGCTGCCGGCCGCGCCCGCCATGGCGGCCGACACCGTGGCCGCGAAGTTCAGGTATCGCGTGACGTTGATGCCCGCCGACACGGCCAGGGGCTCGTTTTCACGCAACGCGATCATGGCCCGCCCCACCCGCGAGCGGACGATGCGCCGGATGATCACATAACACACCAGGCCGAGCGCCAGCACCAGGTAATAGTTGGGCGTCTTGGACCAGAACTCGCCCGACCCGATGAACGGCAGGTTGTAGCCCATGGGCGGGATGTTGTTCAGGGCCAGCGGGCCCTGGGTGAGCTCGACCCAGTTCAGCGCCACGAGACGGGTCACCTCGGCGAAGCTGATCGTCACGATGACGAAGTAGGCGCCTCGTATCTTGAACGACAGCTTGCCCACGATGAACCCGCACAGCCCGGCGATGATCACGGCCAGCAGGAAGCCGACAACGGGCGAACCCGGTTCGACGACGATGCGGCCGTCGCCGTAGAATGCCGGGATGTCGAAGCCCAGCGAGGTCAGCGCGCTGATATAGGCCCCGATGCCGAAGAAGGCGATATGGCCCAGGTTGAGCTGCCCGGTGTATCCAAGCAGCAGGTTCAGGCTCATTGCGCCGATGATGAACAGGCCCGTCGTGATGACGATGTGCTGGTAGTAAGGATCTTGCAGCCAGAACGGCAGCGTGAGCAAAAGCAGCAATATGACAACTGTGGATAGACTCTTCATCCGATTCTCTCCCCGCGAACACGAAACAGACCCGTGGGCCTAAACATCAGGACAAGGATGATCAGGACGAATCCGACTGCGTCCCGATAGCCCGACGAGATATATCCGGAGCCCAGCTCTTCGGCGAAGGCCAGGATGAAACCTCCGATCATTGCGCCCTGGATACTGCCCAGGCCGCCCAGGATGACGATGGAGAACGCTTTCAAGGCCGCCAGGTTGCCCATCGTGGTGGTCACGACGAACACCGGCCCCAGCAAGGCGCCCGCCGCCGCGGCAAGACCCGATCCCAGTGCGAAGGTCGCCGTATAGATCAGATTGATGTTGATGCCCATCAGCGAGGCGGTGTCCCTATCCTGGAACGTCGCGCGCATCGCCTTGCCCAGCGAGGTCTTCTGAAGCAACAGATAGGCCAGGATGATCAAGCCGACCGCGGCGCACAGCACGAATATGCGCAGCCACGACAAGGCAATGGGGCCGACCATCAAGGGCTCGGTCGGAAACGGCGTACTGATCGATTTGGCCACCCCGCCCCAGACCAGCAACGAGAGGTTCTGCAAGGCGATCCAGCATCCGATCATCGCCACCATGGTCGAGTCGATGTCGGCCGACCGCATTCGCCGCAACACCAGGCGCTCGATCAGGGCGCCCAGCAGGATGCCCAGCATGACGGCCGCCACGAGCGCGACGAAGAAGTTCCAGCCAAGTCCGGAAACAAAGTAATAAGCCATGAAGCCGCCAAAGGCGTAAAGCTCTCCATGGGTGAAGTTAACCACCTTCATGACGCCGA
>Ga0180220_1001197_pt1 | contig 20576 bp, 17 predicted proteins | sample eDN5th37CBELigBY_FD_151335 | JGI IMG/M metagenome (GOLD analysis project Ga0180220, IMG submission 151335) | Enriched backyard soil microbial communities from Emeryville, California, USA - eDNA 5th pass 37_C BE-Lig BY (version 2) (version 2) | ecosystem: Environmental > Terrestrial > Soil >...
CTCCCGCCGGCTTGCCCGAAGCTCCCGGCACCAAAATAATTCCGGGACGGTTCGGGTCTAATGCGCCTTGCGCTTCGAGGGCAGGCCCATTCAGACCGCTCGGGACGGAACGCTTCCCTTCTGCGGAAACCAATTCTACAGTAACAGCCCCTCCTGAGTACATTCCCGCGGCTGCGAATACTTCATATGGCGCGAGTGCGTCCAGCAGATCGAAACCATCAAATAATACAATTTGAACATGGATATTTTTCTGCTTGCTTGCATCATGAACCTCTGATGTTTTCGCATTTGCTGCAGGGGCTGCCAGACATAGAATTAGTGTCAGCGGTATGAATAATCTAATCCATCTTTTTATCATTTTACTTATTCCTTTCGCTTAGCTTAAGGCGTACATCGGAATGAAATCCGATAGCCTTAAGCGATATTTTTGTTTCCTAATAAAAATTGCGGGTGAGATGAATGGGCATGTTCGTAAAACAAAAGGCGCAATTATGACAGGAGATCTTTCAGCCTCTGATAGTCCTTCTCGTCGATTTCCCCCCTAGCCATTCGTTTTTTTAGAATCCATGCAATGTCGCGGTCTTTTGGATTGGAATCTCCATCACGATGACGGATCGCATAGATTCGAACTGCAACAAAACAAAAAAGCGTGAGACAAAATAGAGCACCGAATGGAAAAAATGAGAAATTATCGTGTACCAAGCCGACATCAACCTCCATCTGTTTTTGTGTAGGACGTGCCATGATCAGCGAATTTGCCATCCGTGTCCGCAAGAAGAATCATAACAAACGAATATCTCAAACGAAGCTGCATAAAAGTCACAAAACAATAAACATCCCTTCACAAATCAGGCGGTTCCGTCATTTTCCGGTAAAAAGATAAATTAAAATTCATAAAGCGGGCAATTGAAAAAAAAAAGCGAACCTCACCGTCAATTGCGATGGTGGGAATTCGCTTACTCCGGCATCCTCTATTAAACAGATGCTTTGAATAATGGATCGATATACAAACGGACTACCTTTTGTTTAATTGCCTCTTTAGTATAACCACGATGTTCTTTTAAAAAAACATAAAACTCCGGCGATATTGACGCCAACATTGCATCCACCCTAAACCCGGTATCTCTGTCGTTGCCGTTACGTTCCGACTCCGGCTCGTCGATCAATTTACAAAATTCCTGATACAGAAACGTATAGATTTGCGAATGATACATCATTTGTTGTCGCTCCTCACAAGAGGGAGCCTGCAAATAGACTAACCAATTGGAGTGCTCGTCAATATAATTCACACAATACTCCACCATTTCCATTAATCGTTCTTGCAGCGACATGCCGGGGCTATTTTCTAAAAAATGGGTAACCTTCCCGATGAATTCTAAACTGCTCTCCTTCAACAAGTCCTGACATATCTCCCCTTTATGAGCGTAATGCCTATACAGCGTGCCTTGTCCAATGCCTGCCGTCGTTGCAATCTTCCGCATCGTGACTTTATCCACGCCATGTTCTGTAAACAGCGATTCTGCAATCTCCAAAATTGTTCGTCTGGACTTTATAAAATCTTTCCGTTCTTTTTTTATCTGCATACCATTCCACCTCTTGATTGTATTTTAGCAAATTGCTGTTTTTTTTACGATTTGACAAGCGGACATATGCCCGGTAATATGATTTTTATAAAACGGACATATGTCCTCTTTACAAAATTACAATGGCGTATATCAGTTATGGAGGAATGCTGCGGAAATTTTGCTTAATAAAGCCCTGCTTTCCAAACGTTCTAAAACTTCATTTGCAAAAAAAGGAGAATAGCAATATGTATGACTATAAAGGAAAAACGGCATTGATCACCGGCGCTTCTTCCGGTATTGGAAAGGCATTCGCGCATGAAATCGCTGTTAGAGGCATGAATCTTTTGCTTGTAGCTCGCTCTGAAGATAAATTGTTACGTCTTGCAGAGGATTTGAAGCAAAATCATCATATACAAGTGGAAGTGATCGTCGCAGATTTGAGTAAAGAGGAGTCCGCTCAAGAAGTTTATGATTCGGTAAGCCGAAAACAGCAACAAGTAGACCTACTAATTAACAATGCAGGAATTGTGACTCATGGTTTGTTTGCGGAGAAAACATTGCGCTCCCAGCAGGATGAAATCCGCCTCAATGTGTATACTCCCGTGAGTTTATCCCATCTCTTCGTGCAAGATATGTTTCGAAGAGGTCATGGGGCTATCATTAATGTGGCTTCCACTGGCGGTTTTCAACCCATGCCCTACAGGGCCATCTACAGTGCAACGAAAGCCTTCATGATTAATTGGAGTGAGGCGGTATGGGCAGAGGCCAAAGAGAAAGGTGTCTCCATCGTCACCTTGTGCCCGGGACCAACGGATACCAACATTTATGAAGTGATGGGAACCCACGATTCGGGTGTCGGCAAAATGGTACCGCCTGAACATGTTGTCCAAACCGGGTTACGAGCTTTGGAAAAACAACAGATGACGGTCATTGACGGGAGAAGCAACTATTGGATTTCGCAAGCGTATCGATTCTTTCCCCGTCAAACATTGGTTAACCTGATGTACCGGATGTTTCATCCGAAATCGACGAGACATCGGAAGAAGACTTCTCTTTGATGCTAACGCAGTAGGTGTTTCCATGCCTATAACGGCCCGCATATATTTTGACGGTGTCAACTTGGACCAAAAGATGCACAGGAGGAACTTATATGAATTCATTCACCTTTCCCAACGGGAGAACCATAAAAAACACGCTTGTGATGGCGCCTATGACGACTTATTCATCCAATAAAGACGAGTTCTTCAGCGAGCAGGAACTTCGTTATTACGAGAATCGATCAAAGGATGTCGGAATGCTCATTACCGCGGCCCTCTCTGTTTCTGTAGATGGGCACGGATTTTTTAACCATGTATCATTGGATTCAGATCGGAATGTTGCTCGATTTGGCGAATTTACTGCCAGTTTAAAAAAAGAAGGGGCAGTAATCGTAGCACAATTAATTCATGCAGGAAAGTTAGCCCTTCCGGCGGAAATTGGAGAGAATGACGTCATTGCGCCCTCTTCCATTCCAACGAAACGGCCAGGCTATGCCATTCCAAAGGAAATGACAAACGAACAAGCCGAACGGATCATTCATGACTTTTACGAAGCTACCAAGCGTGCCATTAAAGCCGGTTTTGACGGAGTAGAGCTTCATGGTGCAAACGGTTATCTTATTCAGCAATTTTTCTCCCCTTACTCCAACCAAAGAAAAGATCAATGGGGAGGAACGATTCAAAATCGCCTTCAATTCCCGCTCGCAGTCGTTCAGGCTGTTCAGAAAGCTGTCGCCGAATTGAAGCCCGACCATTTTGTCGTTGGTTATCGCCTATCGCCGGAAGAAACGGGGCAAACAGGGATTGCATTGTCCGACACCAAATTGTTAATTGATGCCCTAATTCAACGAAACATTGATTACATTCATTTCTCACTAGATCAGTTTAATCAAAAAGGAATTCGACCTGAAACTAAAAACGCCGAGATTGGGCGTGAGCTTATCGACTTCATTGATCGACGTGTCCCTGTTATTGGGGTCGGTAAAATAAAGAGCCTAAAAGATGTGGTCGCAGCGCATTCTTATGGGTACGATCTGGTCGCAATAGGAAGAGCACTCCTGTTTCAACCGCGTTTCGGAAGGGCGATTGTTGAGAACAAGCCCATTACATTTAAATACTCTCCATTCGTTTTCCTAAAAAACGATCTCCCGAGGGGGTTATTTCAATTTCTTAAGCAGGTCATTCTAACGCAATTGACAGAGAAACTAAAAAATATTTGGAAACGAACAGAAGGCAATCACTGAACCGAATGACCCGAGGTAACCGAAAATTCGCGGAGACGTACCTGTATTTGGCGACAAACACCTATACGACCGGGTCTGTGTTTCAAGTCGAGGGTGGTTCAATTCTGTCAGGTGGAATGGGTTAAAAAATATGGCTTAAGTAGCGTTGTTATTAACACGATTAAATGTTTTTAGATGATGCTTAAATGGATCTATTCGATGGTGTGGGATGGTCGAGCGTTATCCCGAGAAGCATATGATTGACCTGGAAGCCTTGTGAAGGAACCAGGTCAATCGCCGGTAACATCGGACTTTCGCCATCCCTCCGCCATTCCATGTATTCAGTCATGTCGAAGGCTTTGGGCTAATATCAGCATAGTTTAAAATTACTCTTTATCGACAGACAAGCCGAAAGTTTGACTGCCCAGCTCAATACGTTCTCCCAGTAATTCCTCATAAAGGGTTAACTGATAGTACCCACCGTGCAGGTCCTTATAGCCGCTGCTGCTAAACGTAGCCGTGTACGTATTGTGATCGCCCTCGGTCAATTCCGTTCCGATGGTCCATTTTTTTTCTTGGGACTGTCCGCTCGGATCCGTCATCTTGAGCACCAGTTTATGGTCATAATTCCCCATATCGTAGCCCAAAGCGCGCTGCAAATGATAGTTTACCGTGATATTCAGACTATCGCTTCCCTCCGCCTTCCAGCCATTCGAATTCAGGACCGACAGGGTGTACGGATACAACGGTATCTGTGCCAAGCTGGTATGGGTCTGAACCACGACCGGCTGGAGACGCATGGATGCTGCATTGTAATAGCCTGTCGGCTCCTCTTCGGATTCGCTTTCGGATGCGCTGATCTTATTCCCGGTGACTTCCTGGCCGATATAAAGCGTGAGATCCGTAGGATCTATGGACTTCGGAAGCTTGGCGGAGAATGTAATAAGCTGTTGGACCCCCGGTGACAGCGGCGTATCCGGTTGATTGGCAGCCGCTTCATAAATTTCCCCGCCAGCCGTTTCGAAATAGGCATGGAGCTTGGCCATCTTGCTTTGGCGCTTCTCCAAGCTGTTGAGGAGCAGTTCCGTAATGACAATGTTCGAATTCCCACCGCTGTACACACTCGTTTTGTTTTCGTTCACCTCTGCATTTTTTCCATTGCCTGATATAACATAGCTCTCCCCCTGCTTGATCGGCTCAACCGACGTTAATGTACCCGGGGTGTTTAGCGATAGAAACGCCGTTTTCTCTTCCTTTTCAAGCGAGTAAAGATGGATCTTCAGCGTCTTGAATTGTTGTGTGTAGGGGATATGGGCGAGTACGATCATTTCGGTGCTTTCACCCGGACGTAAAACGCTTTCGCCTTGATCCATGAACAGCTCGGTTGAAGCGGACAAATCCAGCAGATCCGCCTGCAACGATCCCTTTAATTCCGGCAGCGAAAGATTGGTTGATTGCGTATTCGTAATCCGCAGCTTTGCCGTTAAGATATCTTCATCTCTCCAGGGCAAACGCTGTAGTGATTCGAGATTGTATGAGAACGCTCCGAATGAATTGACTGCGGGGTATTCCACCCCTTTTTGCGCGTCGGTATGCAGAATATAGGGGATGGTAAAATACGCAATGGGAAGATTCATATTCGCTTTTGCTTCGGCTGTTCCCTTCGTACCTTCGGCGACTGCACCCTCGTTTTCCGCCTCCTTTCCAACGGCCTCCAGCATTTCCAGCCGCAGTGTGTTCTGCTCCACCTCAAGCGGGATGTGCACGCTGAGCGAAATGATCTTTTCCTCCAGAGGTTTTAAGGTCAAGCCGCTTAATCCCTTCGAATCTACCGGGAAGGATTTCCCCTTTGTTGATTTGACAGCAAGTTCATACGCCGGGAGCTTGACGGTCTTATTTCCGGTATTTTTCATGCGAAGCTGGAAGGACCACTTGCCTTGGCCATCCTCACCCCATACGCCGGCATTTTGAAGCTCAGCCTCAATACTGTTGTTCTCGACCAGCATTTTTTTGACGGCTCCATTCCCCACGATCAGATCAGGCGCTTTTGCCGCGGGAAGCTCGTATGCAAACTTGGCATACTCCAGCTGAAGAGCTTCATCCGTTTGAGTAAATTGGAGCTTCATATGATCTGTTTTTAAATGTGCAGGCAGCTCGCACAAATAATACAGGGTCCTCTTTACACCAGGCTGAACGATAAATTTGGTTTGCGCGCTTAAAGCCATTTTAAATACGCTTCCTCCAGCGGATACGAGGTAAGCACCGTATCCCGGATCTTCAAGCGCCTTTTTTCCCTGGTTCGTCAAATTGAAACCGACTTTGGCATATGCTTTGCCGTTGTATTTATAGAGCTCAAACGACTGGATTCCTGCTGTAACCGGCATATTATTTATCGTTGTTTTCAAGCTTTTGCCCATTGCTGTCACGGGTGAATAATTCGCAGGCAGCGTGAAAGTACCCGCGTGCTTCAAATAACCGGCAGCATTGGCATCCCAGACGTACATGGGAATTTTTAAGCCCTTAAGCGAATTGAGCTGCTTGATATTGACATAATATGTCACTCGAATGGATTCTTTGGGCAGCACATTCTTCTTGTTCGCGTCCACGGTGATCGGATGCCCCATGATAAGGGAACCCCCGGGAGTCGTAACCTTGGAAAAATAATTCATCAGACTGCCGGCGCTGCTGCCTGAATTCGTGTAATGAATCGTGTACGTCAAGATGTTGCCGCTCGCCTGCTGCCAGATGTTGACATCCTCTAGCCAGGCTTTGATATTGGAGCCTAATGATACGGAACCCAGTCTGCCGAGTGCCGCACCCGCTATATTCGCGGTTTGGCCGCCGGATGGGACAGGTGCAGCAGAGGCCATATCCGCGGCCAGCTGACTCATGACAAAGCTGCTTAAGAGTACTGCTGCATATACATTTCTAAACTTGCTCATGGGTTATCCTCCTTGCTTATGGACACGAGTACCATCCATAATAAGATCGTTGCTTTCGACGATAACTTCCTGTTCATCGAAAAGCCCTTCGCTGATGGCCGTTGTACTATCGTTGGAATCGGATACTTTTACCGGCGTCCGTACGGCATAATACGCGTTGCCAAGCGGCCCTTGCGTTTCTTTGATCGTATACACAAATGCTCCTTCCGAATCTTTATGGATCGCTTTGCTTGGAACGAGCAGCTGATCACTTTCTTTTGTTCTCGTGATATGAACCTCTACCCGTTCGCCTCCGTGAATTCCGCTGCCTCCGAGCGAAATGACCAGGTTCTGCATGGAGCCGGAAAAGCCGGAAGTCTTCTCATCGGAAGACGTATCCGGGCTGCCCCCGTTCGAATTGCTCATGTCGCCCATACTCTCAATTTTGCCTTGGATAGGCTCATCTTCTTTTCCGATAAGTCTGAGATCTTCGAGGCTCTCACCTACGCTAAGCATGGAGGCGATGTCTGACGGAATCGGCAGTTCGAGCTTATAGCCTTTAGCTGAATTGGAAATCCGGATGTCCGGCCTCCCGGAAGAAGCGTAACCCTCGATCGCTCCTACATCCGTAATGATGCCGTCAAAGGGAGCAGCCAGATGATCGCTGGCGGCCAGGTTATTCATAAGCTGCTGATTATGCTGCTGCTGGGTCGCAATATCGAGTTTCGCTGATTCCAGTGCAGAAGAAGCACTGATTTTCGCTGCTTCATCTTCTGCCTGCATAGCCTGGATCACATTATATTCAAGCTGCTGCATCGAGAGATCAAGCTTCTTCAAAGCGGCCTCTCCATCAGCGATCTGCTGCTTGATGTCACTGCCGTCATACTCGATTAAAGTCTGACCTTTATGCACAGTATCCCCCTTCTTGACGAGCACCTTGGCGACTTTCCAACCGGCCGGGTTCGTAAGATCCCTTTCCTCCTTTGGATGAACCGTCGCGGTGCTGTTATACGAATGCGTAAGCGAACCTGCAGCCGCTTGAACCGCAAGCACCTTCGGCAGCGTCAGCGCCTGGATGGTGTTGCCCACTAACGTTAACACAATTAACAGACCTATAAACAAGCCGGCAATCAGGCGCACCTTGCGCTTTTTTGACCTGGATGTCTCCTCTTCCAATGCAAATCACTCCTAAACTATCCTTTAATCCCCGACAATTGTATCCCTTCGATAAAGTAAGACTCCGCATACAGGAAGAGCAGAACCATCGGAGCCATGTACAATGTGGAAGCAGCGAACCCGATGCCTCTCGCCTCTTTATTGATCTGCGCCAAATAGAGCGAAAGCGGCTGCTTGTAAGCATCCTGCAGAAAAATGAGCGGCTGTTCGATCATATTCCAGTAATCGACGAACAACAGAACCGCCAGCGCGGCCAGACCGGGCTTCGCCAGCGGAAGGATAATTCGCCAGAAGATGACCCACGCGCCTCCTCCGTCCATCATGGCTGCTTCGGAATACGCGCCGGGAATATGGGCCATGAATTGCCGCATCATAAAGACGCCAAAGGCACCGAAGATGCCGGGCAGTATAATCGCAGATGCATGGTTCATAAGTCCAAGCTTGTCTATAACGATATAGTTCGGAACAAGCGTCACCTGAAACGGCATAAGCATGGTCAGTAAATATAGCATGAACAGCTTGTCTCTTCCGAAGAAGCGGAGCTTGGCAAAGGCATAAGCCGCAAGCGAGGCGACAACCGCCTGCCCCGCCACGATCGGCACGACCAAGGCAACGGAATTCCAGAACATCCCCAGAAATTTTGAGGTAAGAACCAGTACCTCGGCATACTGTCCAAAGGATAACCAATCGGGTATCAGCTTCAGATTGACGAACGCGTCCTTGCCACCCTGCTCAACGTCGATCATTTGCCCCAGAAGGTCGTAATTCCGTCCGATTTCTTGCTCCGTCATCAGGGAGTTCGTAAACGTAAGCACAATAGGTACCAGCATGACGACGGCCAACAGTCCGAGCAGCAGCGTCAAAACAACCTTTGGAATCCACTGAATATTTTTCATGATGAGCCTCCCATGGTCACTCCAGGTTTTCCCGAAATCGCCGCTCAACGCTCAATAATCCCGAAACCAAAATGACTATGAACCCGACCATCAGCGCAGCTGCAGCCGTCAGCTTCTGTATATCAAGCGAGGAGAACATGTTGTTCATATAGTGCTGCATCATATAGATCCGGTCATACGGATAATCGCCTGCAAGCAGGTACGTCTCCCGAAAAACCTTGAAAGAATTAATGATGGAGATCAGCACGACAAAGAACATCGTCGGCGTTAAATACATCAATGTAATATGAAACAGCTGACGGACCCTCCCCGCGCCCTCAACGCGCGCAGTCTCGTAATAATCCTTCGGAATGGATTGAAGTCCGGCCAGAAACAGAATCATGTTGTACCCGATATTTTTCCACAAATACATCAGGATGATCACGCCCATCGACCAGTCCGATTGCATCCAATCGATCCGCTCTTTATGGAAATGGTGCAGCCATGCATTTAAGGTTCCGTTCCAATCGAAGAGGATCTGCCAGATCATCACGATGGATGCGACGGGAACGACGAGCGGCATGATAAAGGAGGTCCGGAGCCAATTGCGCATAAACAAGGGCCGATTCAGCAGTAATGCCAGGGCAAGCGACAGCACGATGACCAGCGGAACGCCGATGCCGGTAAATATCAACATATTCACCGAGGCTTTGCGGAAGGAACTGCTGCTAAGCACCTCCTTGTAGTTATCGAAGCCGACAAATTCGCCACCCAGTGAACCATCCGTGAATGATTCATAAATGCCCATAATGAACGGAATGATGTAAAAACAAGCAAAGCCGATCAAGCTCGGAGCCAGGAACCATAGAGCTTTGATCCCGTCCTTGCGAATCCATCCCCTTAACCGTTTTCTATTCATTGAGGTAGGTCGTTATTTTGTTCTGAATGAGCTTCGCTACTGCATCAGGCGATTTCTGCCCGCTGAAGAAGGCAGGAGTCTCGTCGAACACGATTTTCTGGATTTCTCCTGGCATATCGGATTTCATATTCACGGCCTTTGCAATGAATGCATCCAGGCCTTGAAGATCGGTTTCCGTCACCCGTATCGTCTCGTTCTGATTTTTTCCGGTTTCCGCGTTAACTCCGTCCTTCAACACATGGCTCACTTGTTTTTCATATGCGGCTTTGCTTATCGGGAAGAACTGCGCCGTCGACAGTTCCTCATCACCTGACATTAAAAATTTGAGAAAATCCCACGCTTCCGCTTTGACGGTAGAGTTCGCATTAACCGCTAAGTTGTCGTATGTGCTAAAGAAACCACCCGGCTGTTGTCCATCCCCTTTCGACTCCAGGTAATAGGCGGGCTTGCCGAAATTGGAATGCTTCAAGTTCGAAACGTAGCTCCCCGGGGAGTTGATATCCACAGGAATGAAATAACTTTTCTTAAAGTTCCGGTAATTGAATGAAGCGATCTTCTGCTCCTCCATCGTCTTGGTCTGCTCCAGCAATTGGACAAATAGACCGTTATCAAAGTTAGCCTTCCTATTCTCTGCATCTACAAGCCGGGAGTAGTTGCCGCGAACCATATCATAGATAAAGCTAAGTTGCGCCTTGTAGGCATAGCCGTACTCGTAATCACCTTTCTGAACGAGCTGCTTCAATACATCCGTGAACTGGTTCCAATTCCACGTGGTATCATTAAATGACACATTCGATCGCTCTATTGCTTCCTTATCCCCGAGCAGCGCTTGCAAGGAGAAATGTAGAGGTATGGTATAGATGCTGCCGTCCGGGTTCGCATGATCCAGAATGTTCTGAAAATACTGCTCTTTCTTAAACGATGAATCCTGCTCCATCATGGAACTCAGGTTCACCAGCAGCTTCCGGCCGATGTATTTGTCCGCGGGCAGCCAATCCATCTCAATCAGGTCGGGGCCTTTGCCGGTTAATAGCTCGGTGCTGGTCGTTTGCCTGAACTTCTCAAGCGCTTGTCCGCTTAGGTCGCTGTCATCCTTCGCAGCATATTCCAGATTGATCGTAATATCCGGATGCTTCGCCTCATACTCCCGTTTCGCTTGCTCGTAATACGCGTTGTAATGATACGTCGAGAACGTGATGGTCTTGGGCTTACCATCCGATCCTGCCATTCCATTCGGGTTCATTTTACCTTGCTTATTCGCTTGATCTGAAGAATCTGCTCCTGCCGCATGCTTTCCTTCTGCATCAGGTTTCACCATCCCCTTGTTTCCCGTGCCGCTGCACCCTGCAGCGAAGATGAACAGGCAGCAAATCAATAACGTTAACGCTCTCCTCACGATGAAACACTCCTCTCCGTTTGAAAATGTCATTTAACCTTTTATTGTTCATTTAAATATGTCGTGACTTTATTCTGAATGAGTCCGGCAACGTCATCTGCGGATTTCTGTCCGGCAAAGAAGGCTTTGGACTCATTCATGATCATTTCATGCACTTGATCGGACTTGTACTCGACCTGATGATTGGCTCCATTCACCAAGCCCTCCAGCTGATCCAGCTTGGCCTGGTCGACTTTGATCGCCTTTCCATGCAGCGGGCCTTCCTCATACGTTTTAACCGTTCCTTCTTCTTTCAATTGCTGAACGAGCTTGGCGAACATGTTCTTGTTGATTGGAAATCCTGCCTTCGTGGGAGACGTCTCGATTTCCCCGGACATCATGAATTTGATGAAATCCCACGCTTCCTCCTTTACTTTGGAGTTCGCATTGATGGAAATTCCCTTGTATGGCCGAAAATAACCGCCGGCTGTCGTTTCCTGGGCATGGGGTTTCATGTAAAATTTCATATCCTCGCCGTATTCCTGTAAAGTGACCAGGTAGTCCCACGGAGAGTTGATATGAATCGATCTGAAATATGCCTTGCTCCGAGGGTCCGTGGCGACGATATGATCGTCATAGATGGACTTTACTTGATTCATGAGACCGGTAAAGGAGGCCGATTCAAAATTGGCCTTCCGGCTCTCTGTATCCACGAACAAGCCATAATTGTCCATTGCAATTTCCGCCAGCAGGGCTTCGGGGCCGCCAAAGGTCAGCACCGAAGGGTATACCTTGGATGCCGTCAGCTGATTTGCGGTAACTATAAAATCGTTCCAGGACCAGTTGACGTCGTCAACCTGAACCCCTGTTTTTGCAATAGCATCCGCATCTCCGACAAAGCCTTCCAGAAAAAAGGCGAGCGGCATGCTGTAAAGTCCCTCGCCGGTTCGAGCGTTATCCAGGATGTTGCCGAAATAGTCTTCCTTGCGGAAGGCAGAATCCTTCTCCATCCATTCACCGAGATCAACCAGCAAATGATGCTTAACGTATTTGTCGGTAGGAAGAATATTCACATATTCCGCCGATTGGAGCAGATCGGGGCCTTTGCCGGCCAGCATCGCCGTATTCGTATTTTTCACGAATTTCTCCTCATCCGCCTCGATGTGAGCGTCGTCGGTGTAGGCCGTCTGCAGCTTGATCTCGATATCGGGATGCAGCTGTTCGTACTTCTTCTTTGCTTCCTGGACCAGTTCATCCGGGAAAAACATCGAAAAGACGATCGTCTTCTTGCCGCCTGAGGCCGATTCATCTTTCGGAGTCGTGTTCTTCACCGAAGAACCCGGGCCATTTGTTTCTGTGGACGCTTTATTTTCGCGGGCTTCCGCTGATGATCTTTCCCCTTCGGGGCTTCCGCTCCCGCAAGCTGTCAATGAGAGTGTTATAAAACAACTTGCCAGTAATCCAAATCCGATTTTCTTCATGTGGCCGTTTGCTCCTCATCATTTCACTCATTGCCATATAGATCCTTGTAAAAGAAATTGAAACTGTCGCCGCTGACTTTTCCAAATATAAAGTAAGGATGTCTCCAAAGCTTCGCCTACTTGTAAACAAATTGTCTCTAAAATAACCCCATAGAGTGAAACCTATGCTTATTCCGGGTACTTTGCGGTGACGCCAAAAACATAAGAATGTGCTTAAAAAAAGACGGCAGACTGAACGGAATATCGTTCAGTCTGCCGCATAATGCTATGATTCATAGAAGTATATTGTTTTCCGGCCTACCTTTATGGGAGGGATTAGCTATTGAAACTTGATGATCAACGGCTGATTATACAAGGCAGGCCCTGGCTCCGTATTGGTTAGTTCTTTTTCAGTGGAATATATTTTTTTTCCATTGATCATTAGACTGTCATTGTTCAGGCTCCAAAACATTTCCGTTGGTACGAAACCCTGATAGACCGATTCATTGTACAGGATATTGTTCCCTTGAAGCTTGCCCGCAAAGATGGATACTGAATCATTGTCTTTCTTGGAGTAAGCAATATACTTGCGGTCCGGCGACAATTGGAAAGAGATGACCTTCTCCAGCAGGATAGAGAGCGCCTTGTTTCGCCGATCGTACTCATATAAAGTGCCATCTATTCCAAGGAAAACAAACTGATCTTGATTAAGCCACGCCATCTGTTCGCCAACCTCTTCATGCCCGTATTCAATGTCAATACCGCTTCCATGTATCCTTCCCAAGCCGAGGCTGGCGGTTCGTTTATTCTGTTCAGCAGCAAACAATACGCTTTGACCGTCGTCCGACATTTTCACCCGAGTGATCCAACCTGTTATTTCCAGGCCGGACAAGGGATAAGAGCTGATTTGCCCGGTGGTTGTGTCATACACGGCCAATTTGATGGCGGAACCCGCTGGAATGTCCAGATCGGTTTGAATCCTGCCGTTGTATGTGGCGGCATCCATAAGGAGGTAAGAAATATATCTGCTGTTATCCGACCAGAAGGGCCCTGAAAAGACCTGTGTTTGGCGGGGGTTTATTGTTTCTATGATTTGCTCCACTCCATCAGACAGCGAAATCGACTTCAATACATGGCTATCATCTGTTATCTTAATCCCAGTGATATATTTGCCGTTAGGCGACATCACGATATACTTCAGATAGGCGTCCACGTTTTGCAAAACTTCAAGATTTTCATAAGGGGGTGAAGACCGCTGCAAGTTTTGCGTCAAGCGCGTGGCTGAGCCGGGGGCCTGAAAAAGACCGACAACCGAATCGGAATTCGTCCAACCGAGCAATTGAGCGTTGTCCGTGTCCGAAACCGGGAGACGATATATGGTTTTCACTTGGAAAGGCTTGCTGGCCGGATCGGCTGCATGCTCCTCTTCCGCGCCTGGAATAATAACGGTCTCCGACCGCATCCCGCCATGACATCCGGACAACAGGGCGATAAGAATGGCAACCAGCACAGACAGTGCCGCAAGACGCTTGTTCATCATTGTCATCCCTCTGCCCCCTTCATGTAAGGAATTTCCACATAAACGAATATATGATGGTTCTCACTGACGATGCTGATGCTCCCCCCGTGATCATCGACGATGGATTTGGCAATACTGAGGCCCAAACCGACGCTCCCCTCTTCCCTTGCCGTCAAATTTCCCGAATAAAACGGCTGAAACAGGTTATCAAGCTGGTCAGGCGGGATCGGTTCGCCAGGATTGCCGAACACGAAGCGGACCTTCCTATCGGCAAGCCCGGCATTGACTGAAATTTCCGAGTAGGCCGAGCTGTACTTGATCGCATTGTCGAGCAGATTAATGAAGAGCTGGCGCAGCCTGTCCGCCTGACCAAGCACGAACAGATTGTCCTCTGTCTCGCAGACGATACTTTTCTTATAGCGCTTTGCCCGAAACGACATCGATTCACATACATCATGCAGAATTCCTCCCGAGTCGATCCTTTCGAATTCCATATCCTCCGAAGTTCGGCGGGATACTTCGAGCAGCTTCAACACCATACCGTGCAGCCGCCTGCTCTCCTCAACAATGTGATTCATTCCTTTATCAAAAAATTTCCGGTCGGCTTCCCCATTATCCCGTATCATTTCCGCATAACCCAAAATGGAAGTCAACGGTGTCTTCAGTTCATGCGTGACATTGTCAAAAAATCGTTTTTCCTGCTCGTTGAGCTCCTTCAATCGGTCACGATCCTTTTGAATGGTAGATATTTGGCTGCTGATCCGGTCGATCATATCGTTGAAATTAACGGCCAGCCGGCCGATTTCATCCTTGCGCTGAGTCCGGATTCGCACATCCAGATTGCCGTTTTTCACCTCTGTGGAGGCCCGGGTCAGCTTGACGAGCGGAATCGTAATGTGCCTGGAAAGGATGTAAGAGAACAGGAAAGCTGCCGCAAAGATCGCAAGCGCGATATAGGAGATGATATCCAAAATTCGTCCGCTTTGTTCATAAAGCAGCGTAAAATCTTTGGCGAATCGTAAAATGCCGACTTTAGTTCCGTCAATGACGACCGGGTAGGAGAATAGAACCGCTCCTTCATTCCGGTCATAGGTGATATGATAAGCAGTCTTTCCCCCGATCGCTTGTTTCAGATCGTCATCGCTTCGCCCGGTAAACACCGACTTGTCCGATGAAAACAGCAAAACGCCATCTACCGTATAGGCGCTGACGCTGCTTCCGGCGGCATGATTTAAATCATTCACCATTTCTTCCGCCATCTGGCCGAAGTAGATTTTATTATTCGTAAAATGATTGATCAGAAAAGCTTGGCGAACATACACATTGCTGTTATTTTTGAGCTGGGCCAAATCCGATGTCACGATCTTCTGATTGCTTGTCCTGATAACCTCCTTAACGGTTTGATTAAGGACCAGGAATGATAGCGTAAAGATCAGGAAGAAGCCGACGATAAATTTAGTGCGAATGTTACGGATCATGTTCATTCCGCCTGCTTCTCGAATTTGTATCCAATCCCGAACACGGTTGTGATCAGATCCCCTGCATCGAGCTTTTTGCGGAGCCTTTGAATATGGGTATCCACCGTTCGGGTATCCCCTACAAAATCATACCCCCATACCAAGTCGAGCAGCTCTGAACGCGTAAAAATTTTACCCCTGTGACCCATTAACATCATAAGCAGGTCGAATTCCTTTGGAGTCAGATCGACAAGCATGCCGTCTTTTTTAACGAGTCTTTCTTCCACCACGATTTCTATATTTTTAAAGCGGATCATTTCCTCTCCCGACTTTTCCCGTTCCATGATATTGGCTTGGTCCACCCGGCGAAGAATCGTCCGGATCCGGGCGACGACTTCGCGCATATCAAAAGGCTTCGTGATATAGTCGTCCGCACCGAATTCCAGGCCAAGCACTTTATCGGTAATATCCGATTTTGCGGTGATCATGAAGATGGGAATATTGTAGTTGGCAGTCACTTTTTTGCATATGTCCAGTCCGCTTTGGTCCGGCAGCATCCAATCGAGCAGAAGAAGATCCGGCTTGAATCGTTCCAGTTCATCCAGCCCCGCAGCTCCGCTTGCCGCTGTGCGCGTATGAAAGCCCTCCATCGTAAGCCCGTATGAAAGCAAATCGGCAATCGGTTCTTCATCTTCGATAATGAGAATATTCGTTTTATTCATGAAGATCTCCATTCTGTACTAAATTAGTCGCAAGCCCGGTTCTTCGGGCATATTCGTCCCGTTTGGAATCCATTTTAGCAGATACGATGATAAAGTATAAATGATCGGCAGGCATACCGCATGAATTACCCTCATCTGTTTCTATTGCGAATCCGGCAGATGCAGCAGCTGCGGCACCGTTACAAATGAATACCCTTCCGCGATCAATTCGGGAATCATCTGCTGCAGTGCCTCGATCGTATTGGCTAGATGGTTTTTCCCGTTGGCAGTATGCTGCAAAACGATGCCTCCCGGTTTCAATTCTTTGTGCACCAGCCTCATGATCTCCTTGGAAGATACGCCCGACCAGTCCATCGTGTCCACGGTCCAATTCACAACCGCCAAATTCTTTTCGTGGATCGCAGTCATCTTATCGGTATCCAATGCGCCATATGGCGGCCGAAACAGAATGGGGCGAAAACCTGCAGCTTCTTCCAGCACGTCCTGCGTATCCTCCACCTCTTTCATCGCCTCGGCCATTGATATTTTATCAAAATTCGGGTGTGCCCAGGAGTGGTTCCCGATCGCATGTCCCTCTTCAACGATCCGGCGTACCATGTCCGGATGGGCTTTAGCTTGATTTCCTAAAATAAAAAAAGTCGCTTTGATGTTGTTACTCTTCAAAATATCCAGAATCTTGGGAGTAACGATGGTATCGGGTCCATCGTCGAATGTTAATGCCACCTGCTTGCCGTCCTTTGCCGATCCATTGAAATACACTTTGTTTTCAAACGGCTTGTCCTTCTGCCGATGATCTTGCGAATCGTCCTTTGTCACGGGCGGCGAGACTTCTTGTAACTCATTGCCGCTTGGCTGCCTATGGGGAATATTTTGTTCAAAATATGCCTTTAACCCCTCAACGATGGCGTGGGCAGCCAGGTTCTGTCCTTTGCTGCTAAGCAGAAAATCTTCCTCTTCCGGGTTGGTCAAATATCCAACTTCAACGAGCACGGCAGGCATCTGCGATAAGGAAAGCAGCTTGAGTTGTTCCTCCTTGACGCCGCGATCGGGCAACCCCAATGCCTTTACGACCTGCTCCTGTATGGTTTGAGCCAAGGGAATACTGTCGTTATGCCGGTACAGCGTCTCTGTTCCGGTAATCGTTTGGTCCGTATAGGTGTTGCCATGGATTGAAACCAAAGCATCCGCGCTCCAATCGTTAGCAATCGCTGCACGGTCTTCCAATTCAACAAATTGATCATCTTCACGGGTCAAACGGGGTTCAAACATCGGTTCCTGCTCCAAAAGCTGAAAGACACGCTCCGCCAAAAAAAGGTTAAACCCCTTTTCGTATTGACCGCTTGCCCCCGTTGCTCCAGGATCTTTGCCCCCATGACCTGCATCGATGACGATCCGGTACTTTGCATTCCCCTGGGACACGGAAGGGTCTGACGTCGCCGCATTTCCATGCGATAGAACAGGCTTTACATTTTGTACTGAAGTCCCGATATGCCAGTTTGTCTTGTTGATTACTAGTAATATAACGAAGAAAAATAGCAGAATGAATAACCCTTTCGTAGGCCGCTTACCCTTGTTGCGTTTATTCATGGTTCCTCCTTGAGAATGCAAATATCGAATTTATGATGCTTGGGAACAATGGCTGCGTACGAGTTCCTTGATGAAAAATATAATCTATGAATGTGGCAGCCGTTTCATCAAAATGTCAACAAGATGTATACAAGGGCCTGTAATTGACGGATTATCAACCGCTTTTCCCTTAAATAACCAGTCTCCGATTGATTCCCGATTCCTAGCTCGTTCTTCCATGGTTCCTTTTTCTTGAAGGTGCTCATATTTGTCTCACGTTACGTGGTCAGTTCAATTGCGGGTAGTTTTTGTTTCGCGCGCTTCGCGGGATCAACCGGTTAAAGCCACTAACAAAAAAAGCCGCTATAATAGCGACTTTCAATTGGACTATGTTCTTGTTCTCCGACTATTGCGTCACTTACTTAATATAGGATCATCTAAGTTTAACGGGCGTGGCCGTCCCCCTGAAAGCCCAGTTACACTTCATTTCAAATCAACACGTTTATCATTTATGCTACCTTACGCTTGCAAGCCCTCTGGTTAGAGCATAAATAGGCGCAGCTACGCGGCTATGAAGCGTATATGCCACGCAATCCTACCCGTTAGCGGAGAAAACAAAAATGGCTGCTGAAAAGCAACCGTATTTTTCGCTATCGCATTCCTTAGCTTAACTGACTTCCAGCATGCAAGAGTCTGCTCCCTTCCCTTATGCTCTAAGAAATAAAAGCCGCTGAAAGCCTAAGCAAAAGCTTCGTCATCCAACTGCCGGAGGAATTCGAGTACACGTTGCATTAGCAACGCTGTCGCGTCAGCATCATACGACGGCAAACTCTTGTCAGCGAAGTAGTGTTGATCGCCCGGGTATAAAAAGAGTTCAGCTTGATTGGCCGACGACACGAGTTCACGCGCAGCCTCAATGTCACCTTCGTCAACGAAAAAGGGATCAGCGTCCATGCCGTGAATCTGAGCCGGCAGATCCACTGGCCAGGGAGACCCGAACATTACGGTTGGAACGCAGGAGTAAAAGAACAACGCGCCACGAGCGCCTTCACGGGACTGGGAGAGCTTCTGAGCCGGCACTACACCGAGCGAAAACCCAGCATAGACGATCTCTCGCGGAAGCTCTCTGGCCACACGTACACCGCGCTCAATAATCTCTTCGAACCCAATCTCCTTGACATAGGCCATGCCGTCCTCGATCGTGGAAAACAAGTGACCGTCGAAAAGGTCAGGAACGTGTACGGTATGACCCGCCCCCGTTAGCTCGTCGGCGAAGGCGTAAATACCTTTTGTCAATCCGAGTGCGTGGTGAAATAAAAGAACATTGGCCATATCTCCACTACCCCCATGTGCAATATTAAGAACATTGCGCCTCTCGCTATAGATTTCGCCACCTTACTATCGTTATCCTGCCCGTTAACGTAATGAAGCCGCCGCTCATAGCGGCAGCTTCATCTAGATGATTTATTGAGCTATAGTTCGACGATAGCTTAATCGATTAAAGATATTATTCTAACTCTCTTAACCTAGGTTCGCAATTCAGATGCCTCCGATTGGCTCCAGCTGGCCTTCCAAGAGGACATGCTTGAAAAGCATGCTTTCCCAGCGTGCAATTACCTCGCGGTTGATAATTTTTATCAATTACGGTTTACGAAAATCCCCATGAAACAAGTCTTTCAAAAACGGCTCGTAAAAGGAAGCAGCTGTGTTGCTTGCATTTGTCACGACGATCAGTGGATACTTTTGACTTTTGCTTTCGAGTTCGGCAGGATACCAGATACTGTACTCTTTTATCATATCGTCCTCTGATTTCTGCTTAACGGTCGATACTTCATAACTCCCTAATCCCGCATATTTTTTCTCTAATACAGCGTCAGATTGAAAATTCTCATAATAGGTATCTTCGATCATCGGTTTTTTGGAATCCATGTAATTCTTAATTAGTAAAAACGCTAATAAGTGTATGATTAAAGCGATAAAACTTAAAACCGCAATCCCAATTACTTTCAGCGCCTTTTCATATGCTCTACCCTGGCGGGAGTATTTCCGGAGGTAATGCTATGATCAATAGAGAAGAAATTCTCTCTTATGTAAAGGAAAAATTTGATACGGAGCCAGACTATCCCTGGGTCAGATATCCCGATTATGCAGTTTTAAGACATCATCGGGATGGCAAGTGGTATGGAGTGATTATGAATGTGCCTCGGGTCAAATTAGGTTTATCAGGGGAAGGAAGAGTTGATATCATTAACTTGAAGGGCCACCCAGAATTTAATGGTTTATTAAGAAGCCAACAAGGCATTTTGCCCGCATACCATATGAATAAGGAACATTGGATCACAATTGTTTTGGATAGTCCTTTTCCTAAAGGTGAAATTTTCAATTTAATAAATTCAAGTTACGATTTAACAAAATAAAATGTAAGTCATATATTCAAACTATACTGGCAGTTGCATGGTCCCCATTTGTAGTCAAAGTACGTATTAGAGGTGCATCGTTGCACCTCTAATTTTGATGAAATATCAACACTCTCAATGGAGTCCATTTATTACAAACCTTACAAACCAGCCCCTCTTTTTTGTTAGCAGGTCTACTTTCATTTTTTTCGCTTAGTTTGTAAATGAAACGTCAACGATTCAGCCGTCAGGACCGTTGCTGGTCACGATTAGAGCGAGCGTACCTCGATGTTAGTCTTCGATTGCCTGATAGACCATGGTCCAGAAGTCGTGGATAAGATGCGCCGAATCCGGGGTGGACATCC
>Ga0180220_1001198_pt1 | contig 20572 bp, 13 predicted proteins | sample eDN5th37CBELigBY_FD_151335 | JGI IMG/M metagenome (GOLD analysis project Ga0180220, IMG submission 151335) | Enriched backyard soil microbial communities from Emeryville, California, USA - eDNA 5th pass 37_C BE-Lig BY (version 2) (version 2) | ecosystem: Environmental > Terrestrial > Soil >...
TGCCTGAGCCGCGCAAGCGCCGCGTATCGGCGCCCGTGGCCAAGGCGAATTTCCGCCACGAGTTGCGTGATTTTTTCGGTTTCATCCTGCACCCGCGCTTCGCGCCGCGCCTGCCGGGGCGCCTGGCTGACAGCGGCTGGCGCAGCGACTGGTTTTCCGGCGCCCCGCTGGGCCGCCTGTTGAAATGGGCCGCCTTTCTGTGGAGCATCAACCTCGTCGTCCTGGGGCCCATCGCCGTCGCGGCGGCCGGGGCCGGCGGCGCCACGCACAGGCTGGACATCTACAACATGCCGTGGCTGCAGGCGCTGATCTGGGCCCCCATCGTGGAAGAGCTGGTGTTCCGCTACAGCTTGCGCCGCCCGACGCAAGCCTGGTGGCTGGCGCCGATGGCCGTGGGCGCCATGATCTTGGGGCCCAAGTGGCCGGGCATCCTGCTGGCCGGCGCCGCCGTCGCCCTGTGCTGGCTGCCCATGCTGGTTGGCGGCCCGCCAGGCCAGCGCCCTTTGCCATGGCGCTGGCGGCTGCGCTATCGTCGCCTTTTTCCCTGGATCTTCCATGCGGCCTGTCTGACGTTCGCGGCGGTGCATCTGTATAACTTCAATCTGCACTACACCCCGCTGTGGCTGTTGCCGCTGCTGGTGCTGCCCCAATGGCTGACCGGCATGGTGCTGGGCTGGCTGCGGATGAAGCGCGGCATCGGAGCCTCCATGCTGCTGCATGGGCTCTTCAATGGCGGCCCCCTGCTGGTCGTATGGCTGGTGCTAAGGACAGTGCCCGATGTATTGAGCTGAGGGGTTATGCGCCGGCCGCGTGTCCCGCCCGTGTGGCCGTGACCCTCTGTGCCGGCCGTGGGCCTGTGTGCTGGCCTTGCGCCGGTGACCTGCGGGTAATGTGGGGTAGTGCGCGGATAGTATGCGGGTAGAACGCTGGTGGTGTGCGGGTTGCGGGCCGCGCCCGCCGCGCTTAACCACTACAATAGCTTTCTTCCGGCTTCATCTATTTATATATTCAGGATACCCATGGCTTTGCAATGTGGCATTGTTGGCTTGCCCAACGTCGGCAAATCGACACTTTTCAATGCGTTGACCAAGGCGGGCATTGCCGCCGAAAACTACCCCTTCTGCACCATCGAGCCCAATGTCGGAGTCGTGGAAGTGCCCGACCCTCGCCTGGCCGCGCTGGCTGAAATCGTCAAGCCCGAACGCATCGTGCCGGCCGTGGTCGAATTCGTGGACATAGCCGGCCTGGTCGCTGGCGCTTCCAAGGGCGAAGGCCTGGGCAACCAGTTCCTGGCGAACATCCGCGAAACCGATGCCATCGTCCATGTGGTGCGCTGCTTCGAAGACGACAACGTGGTCCATGTGTCGGGCCGGGTCAATCCGGTGTCCGACATCGAAGTCATCAATACCGAGCTGGCCCTGGCCGACCTCGCCACGGCCGAAAAAGCCCTGCAGCGCCACCAGAAAACGGCGCGCGCCGGCGACAAGGAAGCCATCAAGATGGTGGCTACGCTTGAAAAAATCATCCCCATGCTGAACGAGGCGCGCCCCATCCGCTCGCTGAATCTGGATGAAGAAGAACAGGCCCTGCTGAAGCCTTTCTGCTTCATCACCGCCAAGCGCTGCATGTATGTGGCGAATGTCAAGGAAGACGGCTTCGAGAACAACCCGCATCTGGAGGCCGTGCAGAAGTACGCGCAAACCGAGAACTCCCCCGTGGTCGCGGTCTGCGCCGCCGTGGAAGCCGAGATCGGCGAGCTGGACGACGAAGACAAAGCCGTGTTCCTGGCCGACCTCGGTATGGACGAGCCCGGCCTGAACCGCGTCATCCGCGCCGCCTACAGCCTGCTGGGCCTGCAAACCTACTTCACCGCGGGCGTCAAGGAAGTGCGCGCCTGGACCATCCACATCGGCGACACCGCGCCCAAAGCCGCCGGCGTCATCCATACCGACTTCGAACGCGGCTTCATCCGCGCCCAAACCATCGCCTACGAAGACTTCATCGCCTGCAAAGGCGAGCAGGGCGCCAAAGAAGCCGGCAAAATGCGCGCCGAGGGCAAGGAATACGTGGTGAAAGACGGGGATGTGTTGAATTTCTTGTTCAACGTCTGACGATTTTTTCGGAACTCGGTGGCGTTCGGTAGCGCTTGGTGGACAGGCTAGCCCATTTGAAATCAATGGGTTGCGTAAACAATACGGTCTACTGAGCGTTCCTATTGTTCATCGAGGTCTGAAAAATTCGTGGGTAGCGTTGGGGGTACTCGTGTTCAACCGTGGGGGTACATCTCCCCGCAGTGGAGTCCAACGATGCCCGAGAATCTACTCACCGACCTGAAGGTCAGGTCGGCCAAATCGACTGATCGAGACTGGAAACTATCAGACGGTGGCGGCTTGTTCCTGCTGGTCAAGCCCACCGACGGCAAGCTCTGGCGGTGGAAGTACCGCCTGCAAGGCAAGGAGAACCTCTTTGCCATTGGCGGCTTTCCTCAAGTAAGCCTCGCAGAGGCGCGTGCGGCCCGAGAGAAGGCGCGTGCCTTGGTCAAGCAAGGCATTCATCCTGCTCATGAGCGGCGGCAGGTCAAGGAGCGCAACCTGGAGGCGCTGGAGGAACGCAAGCGCGCAAAGGAAAGCCCGTTCGCCAAGGTGGCGCAGGCGTACCTGGCCGAGATCAAGCCAGTCTTTGCGCTCAGTTCCTACCGCACGAAAGAATCCCGCATCAGGAAGTACCTGTCGCCGAAGTTCGACGGAATGCCGATGAGCGACATTGGCGTCAAGCAGATTCGCCCGCTGCTGGAGGAGTGCAAGTCCCACGGTGCGTGGGCGGCCATTCACGTCAAAGGCGATCTTTCGGCCATCTTCGAGTTCGCGGTGGTGCAGGGGCTGGTCGAGGCCAATCCTATTCCCAGCCTGCGCGGGCTGCTACGCGTGCCGTTCAGCGAGAGCAAGGCAGCGATGACGCGAGAGCAAATCCAGAAGTTCTATCAGGAGTTGCGCGGCTACCGTGGCTATCCGGAAACTTCATTGTGCCTGCGGTTGATTGCGCTGACCGCCTGCCGTCCAGGGGAAGCAGCGGATGCTGAGTGGGACGAGTTCGACTTTGAGGATGCGCTGTGGCGTCGGCCTGCGGCGAAGATGAAAGCGCGGCGCGACCATGTCAGCCCGTTGTCGGCGCAGGCTATTGCCGTGCTGAAGGATTTGCAGTGCATCATGGGTGGTGGACGCTATCTGTTCCCGCACCGGAGCGGCAAGGGCTTCACTACGCCCAACCGGCTGACCTACGCCATGCGCGACATGAACCTGGGCCGGGGTACGACGCCGCATTGCTGGCGGACGACCTTTTCAACTTGGGCCAATGAGAACGGATACCGGCCTGATGCGATTGAACGGCAGCTTGCCCATGTGGAAAGTAACAAGGTGCGGGCGACGTACAACAAGGCGTTGCTGCTGGATCAGAGAAGGACGCTGTTGCAGGACTGGGCGGACTATTTGAGTGCGGCGGAGGGCAGCGGAACGGCATAGGGAAGAGTTGGCTGGGTGTCCCGGAACGAATGGACAGGGGTGGCCTTTTCCTTTTCTGGGTAGGGCCGTTGCCCCTTGAATGCAATTCCTTTGCCGTTTGCCTTTGCCGAAGGCTGGGAGCTGAGAATGAGGCAAACAATGGGAATAAATGGGGTAACTACGCATTCAATACCCCTTTTTTCGATTGGCAAAGCAGGAAGCCAACAGGAATGGCAGTGGGTACAAAAACGCTTCGAGCGACTGTACCCGCATCGCTAGCTGCCCAGCGGACTGAACGAAACCAAAGGTTCCCGCAAATTAAGGAAGCCACATGGATATGTGCATCGAAAATCTGCGTCGCGCGCTGCTCGATGGAGTATTTGTCTAGGAGCCTGTCGGACTTGGGAGTCGGCGGCCGCAAAATGGCCGCAGCGGCCCCAAGTTCGACAGACTCCTAGGATCACGTCTCCCGACCGATGATTTCGACGTAGCCGATCAGTTCCGCCGAGTAGCTGCCGTCGCCGTTCGCGGCTCCCTTGTGCTTCAGCTCACGCTGCAAGGTCGGCTCAACTGCTTTGGCGAACAGATCAATCCGCTGTTCTGGTTGGAAGGTCGGCGTGGCTGGCGGTGCTTGCAGGTATTTTTCGCACAGGCGCTCGACCGCCGGAACGCGCGTGCCGTCCTGTTTGACGGCAATGGGCTGCACCACGACGCGGCGTTCTCCTTTGCCAGCGGATGCTTCAACCATCCAAAGCGACAGCAGAACCGGCTCGTCCACGTCGCCCAATACGGCAATGCCAACTTCTTCCGGTGGCACGCTGCGCCAGCGCCCCAGCTCCTCCTGTACCAACGGGTGATCCAGGCCCATCAGTTGCAGATTGTCCTGATTGGTCGCGGCTTCGCGGCTCAAGGTGAAGCGGGCGTGACACGTGCCTTCCGCCGTGACGAGGTCGCAGGTCGCATCGTCCACCTTGACCAGTTTCTGCTGGCGATCCGCGACCGCCGCCGAGAGAAAGCGCACCAGTCGATCCAGACTGGACGACACGTCCGAGAAGGGCTTGTAGTCGTCGAGGCTGAAGCCGTCGAGGTCTTGGAACAGGTCGAACACCACCTGCCGCGCCTCGCGGGAATTCGACAGCGCCGCCTCCAGCTCCACCTGCGTGCGCTTCAGTTCCGGGTCGGACAGAGCCTCCTGATAGAGGCGGTCGTAGTTCAACCGTTCCGACAACTGCCCAAGAATCTGCGCGCGCAGGTCTTCGGCCACGTTGCCCTGGTCATCCACCTTGCCGACCGTGCGCGCGATCTCGGTCAGCTTCTCGTCGAGCAGCAGGAAAATGCGGCCCTCGATGGTGTCCGACAGCACGAGGTTATAGACCTGCGCGGTGTCGCGCTGACCGTAGCGATGGATGCGCCCGATGCGCTGCTCCACGTCCATCGGGTTCCACGGCAGGTCGAAGTTGAACAAGACGCGAGCGAACTGGAGGTTGATGCCTTCGCGTCCGGCCGCTGTGCAGACCAGCACGCGTGGGCCGTCCTTCAGGCGGAAGCGCCGCTCCGCCGCGACCTTCGCGCCGTGGTCACCACCGCGCAGCACGGCAACGCCCTGGCCGGGGAAGGTCTGCTCTATCTCGCGGGCGATCATGTCCACCGTGCCGAGGTAGGTGGCGAAGATCACGATCTTCTCGTTGGGGTTCTGCCGCCACAGTGTGCCCAAACCGTCGAGCAACTTCTGCATCTTGGTTTCGCGCTCCGCCGGGAACAGGCGCAACAGGTCGCCAATGCGTAGGCGTTCCTCGGGTAGATGCAGATTCAACACCGCCGACGCGGCTTCTTCCGCGTGTGTGGCTGAATATTCGCTGCCGTAGGGATCGGAGGCCATCTCCAGCGCCTCTTCGTCCAGCTTCTTCACCAGCCGGTACTTCAGATCGGCTAGCACGCGATCCACCTCGCTGCGCCCGACGCTGTCGCGGGGCAGGCCAAATTCCTCGTGGATCAGCTCACGCGCCTCCTCGGTCAGGCGTTCCCGGCCTTCGATGTCCAGTTCTTTGTCACGCAGAAACGCCTCGTGCAGCGTCAGCATCAGCAGGCGGCGCTTGAGCGTGCGGCGCACGGCGGCGAAGCTCGATGCCGCGATCTTCTGGAAGATTGCCATCAGGAAGCCCAGCGCACGGCCCTGGTTGCCTTGGCGGCGCGCAAGGTCGAAGCCGTCCTCCAGATACTCGCGCAGCTTCTCGTAAAACAGCCGCTCGACGTGGTTCATCACGAAGGATTCGGTGTGAACCCAGCGCCGCGCGAACAGCGGCGAGCCATCGGGCTGGCAGGCATCGGCCTTGGTGCGGCGGAACATCACCGTGTTGAGCCGGTGCCGTTCTTCCAGCATCTCCTCGGGGCTGCGGAACAGCGTTGGGTTTAGCAATTGCACCAGCATCCAGAACTGGAAGTGATTGCCCTGGTGCGGTGTGGCCGACAGCAGCACGAGGTCACGCGAGTGATCTTTCAGCGCCTCGGCCAGCTTGTAGTTTTCGGTCTTGCGCACCTTGCCGCCGATGCGGTAGGCGGTCAGGTGATGCGCTTCGTCAAACACCACCAGATCCCAACGCGGGGCGTCCAGCAGGCGCTTGATGCGCGCTGGACGCTTCAGGGTGTCGATGCTGGCGATCAGCCGGTCGTGCTTGGCAAAGGCATTGGTCTTGCGGTCGGTGATGTCACCCTCGGAGCCGAACACCTCGAAGTCGAGATTGAACACCTCGTTCAACTCGCGGTGCCAGTTGTTCACGAGGCCCGCAGGAACCACCATCAAGGCGCGGGTCAATTCGCCCCGGCTGGCCAGCTCGCGCAGGATCAGCGCGGTTTCGATGGTTTTGCCCAGGCCCACCTCGTCGGCGATCAGGTAGCGCCGGGGTGAGGCGGTGGCGATGCGGTGCGTCAGCACCACCTGATGCGGCAGCAGATCGATCTTGGCCGAGGTCAGCGCCGAGGCGCTTTCCATCACAGGGAGCGCGTGCGCCTCGTAGGACAACCATGCCTTGCGCGACCGCTCCGCGCCGCTATCCACAGCACGCAGGATGCGCTCGGTGCGCGTGAGTTCGCGCCGCAGCGACGCCACCGGCACGCGGCGTTCGCCGACGCCGAAGAACGCGCGCAAATAGCCGTCACGCGCCGGGTCGAGCACGACGCCTTGGCCGTACTCGTAGTGGGTGATGCGCTCGCCTGGTTGAAACTGAATCTCTGCCGTCACTCAGCCGCCCTCAAGTAATCCGCAGGTGGAACAGACCAGCGGGCCTACCGCCGTCGCGCAGCAGAATCTCCTGCGGGTACTCGTTGGCTTGGCCCCACAGGATGCGGCCGAGGTCGATCTGATGCCCGTGGGGCGTGTGGCACAGCCAGCTCACCTCATCGGTGGCGGCATTTGCCCTGATGCGGTTGTGGCCACCGGGCAGCCAGAACACCAACGCGCCATCGCTTCCCCATTCGTCCTGAAACGACAGCACGGCAGGCTTGATGGTGTCGGCCAGCCACGTTTCGGCATCCGTTGGCGTCAGCAGATCGAGGCTGCCATCCAGCCCGGCGACCACCAACGTTCTGCCGCCATTGCTCGGCAGGTCGTCGGGCCATTGCCCTTTGGCGCGCAAAAACTGGCGCAGGCTCCACACCTCGCTGGCCACGCAGATCTGGTTGCGGGCCTCTTCGTCCCATACCCAACTGGTGCCGCGCACCTGCCAGACCGAGTCGCGCAGTTGTCTCATTGCCCGTACTCCCCATCGTCATCGAACAGCGAAGCCTGTTGCGGCTTCGGAGCTTGGCTGGCTTGCCAAGTGGTGAAAATCGTCACTGCGCGCGAGGCTGCGTTGCGGGTGGTTTGATCCGGGCCGCTCTTTTGCAGCCACTCCAGCAGCGGCTTGAGCGCGACATGTGGCTTAAAGTTTTCATTCTTTAGCGTGTCCGAAGCATTGATGCCGCTGCCATCCACGCAAGCCCCGATCAGCACCAGCGCTTGATCGAAATCGGAGGTGAGCTTGCGCTTGTGCCTGCCTTGCCATTCACGGGCGAAGTCCAGCGGCGCAGTGCGGGTGAAGACTTTCTTCACCTCGCTGCACCAGCCCCGCTGCACGAAGTCATCCGGCGTGGTGATGCTGCCGCGCAGGAACTTCTGCAACTGGTCGCGCTTCAGCTCAGTGGCCGCGCCGAAGGTGCGCAGGAATTGGCGCGTCATGGGTTCGGCGTTGACCGGCGGCGGTTCCGCGCCCTTGTTGGCATCCTCGTCGATCAACTGATTGATACCGATCAGAGCTTCGCGCACGGAGATGGTGCGGCCTTCGTCCACATACACCTTGCCGTAATGACGCGAGAAGTATTCTAGTGCCTTGCCGCGCCGGATCACCTGGATGTCGGCGGCGGGTAAGCCTTCCTTGGCGTGGTTTTCCAACATGGCCTGCAACTGGCGCACGTCGGCCATCACCTCGCGGCGCATCCGGCCCCAGCTCACCGGCTTGGGTTCCTCCGTGCGCTTGCGGCAAACGTGGATGATGTCGTACTCGACCTTTTGCGAGCCGAACTGGCCGTCGCCTTTGGTTTCATCGGAGCGGATGGGGTACGTCGCTTCAAGGTAATAGCCCGCGTCGAACAGCGATTCCAGCACCGCCACCCACGGCTCGTCCGCACTGTGGTGGAAGGTGAAGGCCAGAATGCCACTGGGCTTGAGCGTGCGATGCGCTTCGCGCCAGCATTGCGTGAGCAGGCGCTGGTAGAAGCCGTTCGGGTCTTCCGGTTCGCGGAACTTGTTGGCGACCGCTTCCAGTGACTTCGGCGTGTATTCGGCACTGAAAAAGTCGGGATACTTGTCCTTCAATGCGAGACGCAACCAGACGTAGAAGAAGTCCGCCAGCTCCGAGTATTGGAGCAAGTCGCCGAATGGTGGGTCGGTGATGACGAGGTCTTGGCTGGCATTTGCAAGTTGCGTGATCTCCGTGGAAGAGCCACAGAAGACCTGTACCTCACCAACCGGGTCGCTGGGGAAAACTTTTTCGCTCTTGCCACTGATGCCGTCGGCAAGTACGGCATCTTTGCGCCTCAGCCCTTCGGCACTGACTGCCTCCCAAGGATGGATGGCCCAATCGCGCCCCTCAATGATGCCTTCGATGCTCGATGCCCAGTTGCCCCTTCCGAGCGCAGCAAACACACAATTTTCAATGGCTGTCGTTTTCGGATGGAAGTTGTTATTCGAGAACATTGGCTCCAGTTTGTCTGCTTGAATGTTCCAGAAGGAGAAGAGATTTTGATTTCGCAGGTACTGCTGGAACGCGCCGAGCACATACTCGCGCACCTTCCATTCATGGCCGCCTACAGTAGCGATGGCCTTGAGCAGTTGCGCGTGAACAAGTAGTTGGCGCGGATTGAAAAAGTCAGCCCAATAGATATATCCGTGCTGATCCAGCGGACGACGCTGGTGGGCTTCGTGACCTTGCGGAACTTTGCTACCCCTCGGCCAGTAGAGGGACAAGTCATCGTCTTTGCGCTGTTCCCATTCCAACAATGCCGCGTCGCTCTGATGCGCGAGTGCGCTATCGAAAGCGGCAAAGAAGCGTCCGCTGTAGGGCTTGCCCGCCTCGTCGCGTTTGGGCGCGTAGCCCTGTATCGCGTAAGCGGCCATTGGACCTGTCTTTCCAGTCACCGCAAAGCTGCTGACCTGATCTTTCATGGTTCCGCAGGCGCGACAAGTAAAGTGGCCTTGTCTCTGGACAGTTCCGCCAGCCTCATCCGTTCTGAACGTGACACCCGTTTCCGGGTCGGTCACTTCATTCGGTAGCGCGCCGCGCACTTCCAGCAGGCGAATCTTCGCGGCGCGTGCTGCATCCCAGCGCGTGGTCGCGGCCACGTCGTCTTGCGTCGAACCGCCGTAGGGCTGGCCATTGGCATCCTGCTTCGCCTCGCCTGCCAGCCATTGCGGATGCACCAGCAGACTCAGTTCCACCTTCTTGTTGGGTTTCTTTGGCTTGCCCAGATTCACCAGTGCGGTGTGGCCGCAGTGCGGGCAGATCACCCCCTTTTTGCGGTCGAGGACGGAGTACGGCGCTTCGGTGGGGACGACGACGAGCGGCGCATCGGGGGCCATGCGCGTGGCTTCTTCCTCCACATCGAACGCCTCACCGCACTTGCCGCAGGTGTGTTGCCAATGCTTGACGGTGAGCGTTTTCACCGCCATCACCGGGCTGGTCATGATCGGCGTTCGGTGGCCGCAGCCCGTCACCTGACACGGCCCGTGCTTGGCCCAGAAGGTGTAGATGATCTCCGGACCTTCGTAGCGATAATCCTTGCGCTCGTCACGCGGAATGGCGAGCGGGTCGAAGTCGGCGGGCATCACCTTGCCCGTGGGCAGATGCGTCCATTGTCCTTTCTCGCCCTGCGGGCCGTCGCAGTAGTAGTACGGCATGATCTGCGGCTTGACCTCGGCTTCGATGTCGACGAGGAGCTTCTTCACCTCGTCCAGATCGACATTGGCTAGTTCCTGCTTGACCACGAACCATGCGACCGGGTTGAGGTCGTTGCCGATCATCTGCATGCCGAGGCGCGAGCCTTCCACCAGCGTGGTGCCGCCGCCCATGAAAATGTCCGCCACCTTCAGGTGCTTGAACGCGCCTTTCTTCTGGTGGTTGGCGTAGTAGTTGTCCCACACCAGCTTGGCCGCGTGCGAAGGGTCATCCGGCGCTTTGGTCGCCGCCGCGATCAGCATCGAGCGGAACACGCTGGAACGCCGCCGCGCCCACCACTTCGACATCTGGTAGATCGGCTTGCCCGCGTTACCTTCGATGATCGCCACCTGGTTGACCGGCAGGATGGGGAAATCCACCTCCAGGCAGGTCTTGGGGCGGTTGGGGTCGTTGAAGTCGACGGTTTCGAGCGCGACGGCCTTGCCTGCGCCTACAGCCTTGGCGACGGCTTCTTGGAGTAGTTGTTTTTTGGTGGCCATTACTTTTCCTCTACTTTCAGCAATCCCAGAGTTGTGATGCCGAAGTAGGCTTTCAGCGATGCCGCCAACGCGACGTATTGCTGGACAAGTGCTATTTCGTCGAATGTTCCGGCTGCGTCTGGTTCAGTCTGTTGTTCGATACCAGCCTGATTCATACCGTATCGTAGAAATGAATTCATAAAATCTTCGTCACCGCCAATTTCGCCCAGCAGGTCTCGCACGGTGTTCGCTGTTAGTTTCTGCGACCATGAATCCTCGCCACGCTCTATTGAGGACAAAACGAAACTCCGCAATGAATCACCGAAAATTTCGCCTCCCTCCACAAATTCCGGTTCGCTGTGAAAAGTGATGTCGCGATGCGAAGTAAAGGCGTAGCTATGCTTTAAGTCCTTCACGGGTACATGCGGCGGTATCGAAATCAGCCCTTCGAAGAAGGGAAGGCGGCACCTTTCGTATCCATTTACGGCGACTTTCCTGATCGATATGTTCGAACGATGGAAATAATGGTCATGCAATATGCAGCAACCGTAGGATGGGAGTGGCTCCAGCAAATCCATCTCGATTCTGGTGTGGTATGCAGGGGCGACGTAGGCTACCGCTGAAGGGTTGGCCTTCCACAATGCATGGAGGACGTTGTGCTGCCAAACATTCGGATTTTTCTTGTCACTCGAATCGTTCGGAACCCGCAGCGCAAATGAGTAAAAAGGAGAGGTCGGCCACTTCTTTGATTTGCAAAACATGCTCCTGCGTTTGTACAGGTCGCCTTGGCGCAGGAAATCAGAGGTCTTGAATTGACAGTAGAAAGGCGTCAAGCCGACGATTTTTGCGTCGTAGCCTTTCAGCCGCTCCTCCGATGGCGAAATCTTCAGCATCCTGTATCGGTTGTTGGTGCTGTAGAACTCGTGAACAAGGAGTCTCTGAACATACAGTTCCAGTTCGCTCTCCAGAAATTCACTCTTCATCGAGTCAGCTCCACAAAAGGCGACAGCACTTCCAGCAGTGACAAACCACCATGCGTGAGCGTTGGGTAGCCTCCTTGGCTGCGCCACTTCCTGCGGCCCAGGGCCAGCAGGTGCGCGCCGTGGGGGCTGTTGATCTGCAATGCCACGGGCGGCACGAAGGGACCGCAGTCGTTTTGTGTGAGGCCAGTGCCCGCCTTGTTGCGTCCGCTGGAAAAGGTCTGCTTAAGGAACTGGCCGACCTCGCCATCCGCATCGGGGAAGTAGCCGGTGGCCGCGTAGCCGTGGTCAGAGGTGATGACCAACCGCCGCCCGGTGGCGAGACGCTCGACGAAACTCCAGAAGTCGTCGCTGCTCAGTTGCTCGGCAACGTCCTTTGTCAGCGGTTCCAGCCCTTGGCCTTGGCCCGCGATGTCGTGCAGCTTGGCGTCGGGCCAGTGGTGCCAGAAGATCTGGTTCGGCGCGCTGCCGATCAGGGCTTGGCAGTCCTTCCACGGCAAGTCCACGGTTTCGGTGTTGGCGGGTTGCAGTTTATGCGCGAGGCCACCACCGTTGTTCTGGAGCCTGCTGCGGCTACTGAAGCCGAGCGCGCGGGCAAACTCATCGGTTTCGCCGGGCAGTTCGGATGCGCAGGCGGCGACCTCGTGCGTGGTGAAGCCATGTTCCTTCACGCCCTGCAACAGCCACGGCAATTCGCGCAAAGACAGGCCGTCGAGGATCAACACCGCCTTGGCGCTGAAGGGCTCGGCCCACCAGCGCACCAAGCGATCCGAGGTGCGTTCGACGCTGTCGCCGAAGGCTTGCCACAAATCCCAGCCGCTGGAGGAGAGGAATAAATCCAGTGCGCTGATCTCGCGGTCGCGCCGGACGACCTCGCTGGGCGCATTGCCTGCGGCCAGTGGTTTACGAGCGATCTCGACGGCCTGCTCAACGATGACACGCCAAGCATCGGCGTCGGAGCCTTGGGTCAGGGCTTGCAAGGCGCTGGCGGTCAGTGCCATCAGTCGTCCTCCTTCTCAAGGTTCAGCTCGAAGCTCATGCCTTCAGGCAGCTTTTTGAGCAGTTCCTTGAGCTGCGCGCCCGTGATTTGTGGGCCTTGGGCGGTGGACACCTTGATGGACACCTCCGCGACCTTGGTGGCGGGGCCAATGCCCCAGCCTTCGATCTTGCCGATCAGGTTGAGCGGCGATGTGGCCGGGTTCGACAGCGGCGTGCGCGGCTTGGTGTTGCTGCCATCGCCACCGAAGATGCCGCCCGGCGCGGGGACTGGCGTGGGAGTGGGCGAACCACCCGGTGTGGGTTCGGACACGCCTGGCGCGGGGGCAGCGCTACCGGTCGGATATGCGCCAGCCGGCGGCGGCGCGGGTGGAGTAGTGCCGCCCGTTGCGGGCACGGCCGAGGGCAGCATCACGAACACGTCATCGAGGTGTCGGCCCGTGAGCGAAAGCTTGGGGCGCAGGCGCCGCCACGCGGCGTCCTCGTCCTCGCCTGGGTTCGTTTGCAGATACTCCATGCCGCGCACGTTGATGGCGACCTTGCCCTTGGCACACAAGCGCAGCAGGCGTTCCTTCATCGCCGTTTCGCCCAGCCACGGGATGCAGTCCTGCCCGGCAGGACGTGGCTCTTGCAGTTCACGCAGCAGCTTGCCGACCGATTCGTTGTTGCTGGCGTATTCGAACACCAGATCCTCGAAATCCTCCGGCACGAACAGATCGCCGGTCAGCGCCTCCTCGATGGCTTCGGGAATTTGCGAACCCTGCTTGTCGAGACGTTCGACGCTGAACTTGCACTGCGCGGGGTCGGCGAAGTTCCAGCGCTGCAGTACGGCGAAGCGGTCGAAGCGTTTCTTGAGGTTGTCGCGCAGGGTGTTCTCGAACTCCTTGTGCAGCCTCTTGTATTCGGGGTTCTGCCCGCCCCATTCCTGCGCCTTCATTTCGGCGCGGGCGAGGATGAGCAAGTCACGATCCATGAAGGAGTTGGTGCTGCCCGCACGCGGCAGCAGGAAGCGCACGGTGTTGCGACGCTTCTGCAACTGGTCTTTGAGCCAGCGGCCCAGCGTGGCGTCGAGCTTGTCGGCCTCCTCGGGCAGCACGAGGATGGGCAGGCGGTCATCCCACTTGTCGGGTTGCTCGGCTTCGTCAAGTGCCGTCCACGGATCGTTGACCCACGACTTCGGCAGGGCGATCACGCGGAAGGTTTTGGCAATCTCGTCGCTGCCGCCGATGACGTAGCGCACCTGCTTGGCGAGCTGCGCCTGATCCGCGCCGTCGGCGAACAGTTTGTCGTTGCGGGCGTAGGCCATGAGCTTGGCACGCGGGTTCTCCTCCTCGCGGAACAGCAGTTTGGTGCCATCCTGATGGATGTTGAAGCTGTTCTCGACGATGGTGGCCAGCTCGACCTGGAAGGCGTTGTCATCCACCGGCTTGCCACGGGTGATATCCAGTTGCAGCGTGGCGGGCTCGGCTCCGGCGAGGTTGCCGACGGCAATCGAGCGCAGCCACAGCGCGCCGATGATTTCTTGCAGGTGTGGCGCGATGCTGGCGTGGTCGTGCCGCGCCTCCTGCACCGAGATGATGTTCTGTTGTGCCTTTTCGCGCAGCGTGCGGTGGTGCTGGTTAGCGACCGCTTCGAGCAGCGCGCCGATGCCTGAGGTGTCATCGTCCAGCCGGAAGTCGGCGGCAGTGAGCACCGGTACGGCCTCGCCACGGCTCTTGTAGAGGTTGGCGAGGATGCGGATCAGGTCGCGCGTTTCCTGTGCGTCGGTGGCGATGAGCACCTGTTCTTCGAGCAAGCGCAGCAGGTGCGGCGCGTAGGGCCACGATTCGGTGAATTCACGGCGCTTGCGTTCCTGTTCGGCGGAAGGCACATCGAGCAGGCGGAAGGATTCGGCGACGTGCTGCGCGACCAGCGATTCGATGGTGCCGCTGGCGATCTGCAAGCGGTTGTCGAACAGACGGTGCAGCAGCATCCGGCGGCGATCCTGCTGGATGCGCTCGGCGCTGCCACCTGCCTTGAAGTCGATGGCGACCGGGTTAACGCGATGCACCTGCTGATAGGCGTCGCTGCCGCCGTTGCGCACCGAGATCACCAGCACCAGCAGGTCGGGCCGCTCCTTGGCGATCTCCGAAAGAATCTGGATGAAGTTGAACGCCCAGTTCTTCCACGGGTACTGCTTGGTGTTGGTCAGGCCGTCGTACCACGTCTGGAACTCGTCCAGCAGCAACATCGTCGGCTTGTTTTCCAGCAGCTCAATGATGAGTTTGTCGGACGGGATTTCCGTCTTGGATGCGCCTTGACCTTCCCATTTGCCTTTGATGTAGGTGCCGTGGGGGTGGTTCTCGAACAGCACATCCCACAGGAACTTGTAGCGGTGGCGATGCAGGCTCTCGCCGATGACGTGCATCCCGTCGCGCAGGGCGATCTTGCCGATGTTGGCGTCGGCCAGCGTGGTGGACCATGCGTTGAGCCATGAGTTGGTCGAGGCGGGGTCGGTCACCGCGTGGTAGAGCGCGGCCATCAAGTGCGACTTGCCGAGGCCGCGTTCGCCGATCACAACCACGGGGCGACCTTGGCTGGGGCCGACGGCCTCGATGCCTTTCAGCAAATCGTGCGTCGGATAGGTGATCTCCAGAAACTGCTGGGCTGAGATCTGGGTCGCGCCCGTGTGCTGGTCGTTGGACAGCTCAATGGCCGTGCCCTTGAGGCGCTTGCCCCGGAACTCTTCTCGTAGTGTCAGGCCCAGCATTACTTCTGCACTCCATCGTTCGTTTGGCCATTGGCCGTGTGGTCATCCTCGCGCGCGGCGTCGAGTCCTTCCAGCGACTGCTGCTTGATCCAGTTGTCAATGTCTACACGCGAGAACCGCCACGTCCCGCCAACTTTGAAGGCTGGGATCTTCTTGGCCCCGGCCAACCTGTAGATCGTCCGCTCAGTGACCTTCAGGTAGTCAGCGACCTGCTTGATGGTAAGAATTTCGCCTTCGCTACTGTGTGTGGGCATGATGGTGGCCATTCGAGGTCAAACAACGACAGGATAGTACAAAATTTTCCAGTTTCGAGCGAGGATTGCGTATTGCATGCGTTTTTTTAGGAAGGCTGGCTAACAAGAATGTTTATGACCGTTGCTCAACGGAAATAAACCAACGACTACCTTCCGAGGTAGACGGCCGTGATCTGCAGGCGTTCGTGGCCCAATTCACGGCTGATGACTTGCCGTGCCTCTGTATCTAGAATTTGTTGTGCGTTGTTTAGCGTCGCGGAGGGAGGGCCTCCAGCTACAGGCGCTTTCCAACCCGTTAAGGCCTTGTAGCGGTTTTGCGCGTACTGATGTCGCAGCCCATGCATGCTGCTCAGCCCGGCTCTTTTACATTGGCCGTCATAGACATGCCGCTGCTGGATGTAGTTTTTGTTTGCCGGGATTAAAGATCTCGTTCCGGCTGGCTGGTGAGCTGCTTGCAGTACTTCGCGTTGCTCAGGCGTGGCGATTGGCACGGTGCGTGCCCTCCCATCTTTCGTCTAAGAACCTTTCAAGACCAAATGATCGCTACGATCAGCATAGAGCGGCTGAAACAGCAGTGACTCTTTTCGGCGTAATCCAAAAGCGGCCTGTAGTTGAAGGCTCATGCGTACATGGGCATCGGTGACTTGCTGAAGGTCCGCGCCCAGCTCGCGGGCCTTGCTGATGTTGGTCACGTAGCGCCGCTCAGCCACCCCAAGCTGCATATTGTCCGCCGGCAGGACGCCTGCCTTGCCGATCTTTTCGGCCCACCAGCGCAGATGCGAAAGCCGGTTCTTGATGGTGCCAGGCGACAAACCTTCGCTTTGCCAGCGATCCAGCAGCGTTTGAACATGCTTGCCCTTAAGCGATGATGCCTTCATCTGCCGGAAACCGGCCTCGCGCAGTTGCCGCGCAGCCGGCGCGAGAGAACGCATCCGGTCAGCCTGTGTGGTGTGGCTGCCGTCACGGTTGCGCTGGCAAAGCTGCCGCAAAGTGTAGGTTAAATCGTCCATCTTTCGGCCTCCGAGCAAAGCGCCGTCTTGCTCCCTGCTGGAAGCCCGAGCGGAGGTACTACAAGACGAAAATGGATCAGTTCTCCTATGAAGTGAGTGTGATGAAAAATGCAGCGGGAGCCCTGTGCGTTGCACAGAGGCAATTGCCGCAAAGGACAGCACGCCAGGCGGCGCAGTAGGGATGAGTTCAAACAGACGAAGAAGGCTCCGCCTTGGGTAGGGCCGATATGTGGTCGGAGCCGAGGCATACCTGGAGTGGCTCCACCCTGTCGGGCCAGCGCTTGCAGGAACCCGCGCCGTTGGATTGTCGATGTACAAAGCCCATCGGTCTTGGCAACTGTTCGGTCAGTGTAGTGCGGACATCATCATGCATGCCGCGCAATATGATTCAGCATTCGCCCGCATTGTTGCTAGTGTAAGCGGGCCGTCACTGCGGTGGGCAGTGACGGCCCATCCGGGGAGGGCTGGCCTCACGCAGGGCAAAGGGCGTTGCGCCAGGTGTAAACATGTACCTTGCCTGTGGCACTGACGCGGCGTTCGCCTTGTCGGCTGCCTGCGAAGCCGGTCACGCGGTATCTGGGGCGCGCAATGGCTCAGAAGCGGTTTCGCGCGTAGTGGGTGTCAATGGCGGGCGCGCAAGCCGTGGCGGAGCGCAGTCGCAGGCGAGCGCCGAACGGGTGAGCTGAGCACCCGGCGTAGCGTCCATTGATACCCCATGCAGCGTACCAGTCTACCGGCTGGCTGCAACAGGGGGGTTGTGGTTGTAGTCGGCGCAAATGGGCCTATGTGCAACTTCATAATGAAGAATTATTTTTGGTCTATATGAACAGAAGTTTCAATATAATTAGGCAAATTATTGATTCGTAAATATTTTATTTTTGTGTTTGCTTGTGTGTGTGTGTTGATAAGGTCTTTTTGATGATTACCGGTTATGTCTAGGATAGAAATTTTCTCTGTGAAAAGAGATGAATTTCAGATATTTCTGCTAGAATTCTGACTCACACAGAGATGAGGTGTTGTTATGAACGAACCTGCTGCCAAGAACAATCTGCCTGCGTATGTCTCCTTCGCCGCTTTCACCAACTTTCTAAATCGGCTGCGTGAGGCGGGCGTACCATCGCGGATCGATCGTAGTGTTATGGGAAGCGCCTCGGGTTCATTGATCTCCGCTGTGCTGGCTGCGTTGCGTTCGTTCGAGCTTATCGATGATGCTCAGCGTCCTACGGAAGCCATGCGCGCTTTGGTCAATGCAAGCGATGAAGATCGAAAAGCCTCCTTCAAACAGTTGTTTGAGCAAGGTTATACGTTTCTCAGTGAAGACCCAGATTTTCATTTAGAAACGGCTACTACCGCTCAGTTGACTCAGAAGTTCCGAGATCAAGGTATGGGTGGGAGCACGATCACTAAGGGCATTGCCTTCTTTCTGGCATTGGCCAAAGCAGCAGACGTTAAGGTGTCCCCGCACTTGAAGGCGCCGCCCGCTCCGAGGGCAAATGGCAAGAAGTCCCAGAAGTCGGCCAAGTCTGTTCTTCAGAGGGAGACTGGCGGGAACTCAGATCCTAATAGAGACGAAGATTTGGAGGGAGAGGGCGAGGATGTGGAGCGTTTCGAAATTCCCATCCCAAACAAACCTAGTGTCCGAGTGATTGTTCCGCGGGATTTGGATGCGGACGATTGGGAGATGCTGCAAAGCATGATCTCGGTATACATCAAGCGCTGGAAGGGCTTCAAGGAAGCCAAGGAGACGAAAGAATGATGAGATAAGCCGAACCCGGTAGTTGTGCCTGCTGCTATCGGGGGGCGAAAGGAAGGCCTCGCAGACGCCCAATCTTTGCGGGAGCAAGCGTCTGAGAGGCCTAGGCAGGCACCAGTCGAGCGACTAGGCCAAAACACAAGTGCCGCCGTTATTATGGCGGAAAGGAGGTGAAGATGCGTGAAGCAATTGAGGCTGCCGCTGCCAGTCCCTGAAGGCTACAAGGTGGTGTTCCGTCCGTGGATCACCCTCAGGAATGGCAAGAGGCTCTTTGCATCCCAAGTCGGCAAACGGGCATTCCCGTTGGTCGTACCTATGAACAGCTAAGACGCTGACAAGCAAGCAGCCAGTCGCTCACAATGGCGAAGGAAGTTGGCCCTTCCTTCGCCAACTGAATAGTATACACAAAGCGCCAGGCAGCAAGTTGAATAGAGATTTCAGCGCTGTGTCATCTTCGGCAGGCGCAGCTAGGTGTTGAGTTTTTCGTCAAGTGTCGGCGAAGCTAAAGCTAAAACCAAGGCCGAGTAGGGTGCAGGAGCCCGCCCTATGTTGATTCGCAGGTATGGAAAGCAGGTTACTAATTTGCCGAGGAGAGATAACTGTCAAAGTTACAGTTTACGGGCAGTAGCCATGAGGATGCCATCTGGTCTACGATCTCTGATGTACCCCAAGTACGTATATTGAGGGTACAACTGGGGTACTTCCAGCGATTCCCGTGAAGGCTGTGGCCCGATTTCCCCGCGAAACGTAGTGTTCACAAGCCTTTGCTAACGGATCAACGTTTAAACGTGTGATCAACGCCTAAATAATCACCGTCTCTGGCTAACGTTTAGCGATTTTTTGGTCCAGGAACGTTCAAGTTTAATATCGCTCGGTGGTGCCCTCAATAAGGAGGGGCAGTTGGTAGCGCCCCTCTCCACTAGGCCCGCGGTCGGCACTACGGTCGTGAAAATAGGGGCAATTAGGCGGGTTTAAGTGGGCATTCTCCGAGAGAATACCCTATTTAGAGCTTCCGAGGCCCGGCATTCAAATGGATTGCTGGGCGTTTTTTATTCTGAGGAGTTCTGATTGAGGGGTTCTGATCGATTGCTTGGTTCCCGAAATAAAGGCGGTATGGTACGAGTATACCGATGGCGCTCGGCGCGTTAGCATGGGTAAACGGATCACATTAAGCGACAAGACGGCGTGTGTCGGCGGTGCTGATGGGATCGACTTCGATCGCGTCTGGCCGATCGAGATAGCGCGTGCCGTAGGCAAAAGTCGAGGCGAGCAGCGCCGGACCTTCCTCCGTCATGGTGAGCTGCCCGCAAGGCGCCCAGCCCTCGCCTAGATAGGCGAAGGTCATCAGTTGTTTGTCTTTGGCCATTGGGGGGCGCCGTTAGAAGTCGAGGCTTTTGAGCTCGGCGGCTGAAAGGTCCCGGACGCGCTGAGTTGCTTCGCGCGATTGAAGGGCCTTGAGCGCCGGGTCGGTCTCCGCCAGGAGGCTCGCGAGTGTCGCACCGGGAGAGATGGCGTCCAGGTAACGAAGGAGCTGCCCGAACGCAAGACCGGGATCGCCTTTCTCGATCCGATATGCCGTATTCCGGGAAAGGCCGGCGCGCAGAGCGGCGTCGGCTTGCTTGATGTGGCGAGCCTGACGAAGGCGGGCCAACAATCGGCCGATTTGGACTGACTGTTGTGCGACGGCTGGAGATGCGATGGAGGATTGTGAGATTTTCATGTTTGTAAAAACAATCCTAAAGCCTGTTGGGATTGATTTTAAATACAGTGTATCGTGCCCAATACAGCAAATCAATAGATCGAAAAATCGAACATAAAGTTCCTAATGATCGATTTTAAATTCATTTTACTGGTAATGGGCCGTATCATTGGATTCGTTCACGGAATCCGATAGCGTAGCTTGAGGGGCAGTCTCCATGGCTGTCTGAATACCGTCTCCATGGCTGCCTGAATACCGTCTTTCCTGCCATGATCGGTAGGCACAGCATAGGGCGACAGGGTTTTCTACGCAGTGCGCCGGTCGGAAACGAGATTCTGGCTCGTAGAGATTCCTGCAAATATTCAGGAGCGAGTATTCTTGGCTGGCGCAATATCCATCGCGGCGCACGGGCGGGCATGTCCAGCATGTCTGCCACTCACGAGTAGAGGCTGGCGGCTTGCATTGGGGGTGCAGGCGAAGCTGGCGCAGAATGGTGAAGGCATTTATTGGCCGCGGAAGAGCAACTTTGCATCGATGTGGGATGACTATCGCGTGCACCTACACCCGGATTGATCGCGAAGATGTATTAAAGAGAAACAGAGATTGCGCAATGGCGCTTAACAGGCCATAGTGGCTGTGGGGATAATTTTCCCTTTTAAATATTAGGACTTACATTGAAAACAGAAAT
>Ga0180220_1001199_pt1 | contig 20540 bp, 20 predicted proteins | sample eDN5th37CBELigBY_FD_151335 | JGI IMG/M metagenome (GOLD analysis project Ga0180220, IMG submission 151335) | Enriched backyard soil microbial communities from Emeryville, California, USA - eDNA 5th pass 37_C BE-Lig BY (version 2) (version 2) | ecosystem: Environmental > Terrestrial > Soil >...
GGCGCGAGTGCACGCTCGGCGTCCCGGTGCGCGCCGCAGTAGCACACTTCGAGGGTCACGACGCCCGGAGCGCCTCCGGGCGGTAACGCCATGACCGGATCGACATACAGCTCGTCCGGCGCGGCCGCGCAGTAATCGGCATACAGGCTCAGGACGTCGCGCGCCTTCACGATCGGAAAGCTCACCTTCCCGGCGACCACCTGGCGTTGCATCGGGTGCAGGCGGAACTCGAACGTCGATACGACGCCGAAGTTTCCGCTGCCGCCGCGCACGGCCCAGAACAGATCGCGATTCTCGTTTTCGCTCGCATGGCGGAGCTGTCCGTCGGCTGTGACGAGATCCACCGATTCCAGGTTGTCGATCGCCATGCCGAAACGACGTGCGACGCGCCCGAACCCGCCGCCGAGCGTCAGCCCGCCCACGCCTGTGTGCGATACGGTGCCAAGCGGGGTGACGAGCCCGTGCGCCATGCATTCGTGGTCCACCTGGCCGAGCAGGGTGCCGCCGGCGACCCACGCGCGGCGCGCGCGCGGATCTACGCGCACCGCGCGCAAGCCCGACAGGTCGATCAGCAGCCCGCGCTCGCACGTCGATTGACCGGAATGGCTGTGGCCACCGCATTTCACCGCCACGAGCAGGTTGTGTGCGCGGGAGAAGTTGACGGCCGCCTGGATGTCTGCGACGCCGGTCGCCTGCACGACGAGGGCCGGGTGCTTGTCGAATGATGGATTCAGGATCTGACGCGCCTCGTCATAGCCATCGTCCCCGGCGAGCAGCAGTCGGCCACGCAGACTCGTGCCGAGCGCCTCTATCTCCGTACCGCGCAGAGTGATCTCGCGACCATCCCCTGTCACGGCCGCGACATCAGGGGTGCCGCCGCCGGGTCGGACCGCGGCGTACAGCGGCTGGATACCGGGAACGGCCGTGGCGGCAGTGAACAAGCACGAGCGTACGAAATCGCGGCGTCTCATACAGGCCTCCCAGCCACCCTCACGGTGGTCATCCGCGTTGGATCGCCGCCCGCCTGGTCCCGTGCTCGCCGGGCAGCCTCGCCGGCATCATCGTTGTGATGCGAGTCGCGTGAATTTCTGGCCACTGCGGCATTCGATCGATGGATCGAATCCGTTTCGAGGTTGCTGATGCTCATGCGCCTGTCCTCCGGGCCAGCGGAAACTCGGCATGGAACATGGGCTCGCACGTCAGCGCGGAGAAATGCGCGTTGGTGTTCGAGCGACGGCGTCGATATTGCTCCGACGCCGGGTCCTCCGGTAGTCGGAATATTCGGGATATTCCGGACGGCGGACGAGTGTGCGCTGCGCCACGGCTACGATGAGCCTGGGGCGTCGAAATCTCAGCTTCATCGTGCGCCGGCTCCCCCTGTCAGCGGCCGGACGCGCACCAATTACACGCGCACGGGTTACATGAGCTCGCTCGTCTCCAGCGTCAGCGCGTTGTGCCAGCTGCGCACCTTCTGGACATGCTCGTTTTCCCGCTGCAGCGCCTCGCGAAAGCGCGCCGCCATGTCGTCCTGGCCGATGCTCTCGGCGAGCAGGATCAGTGTCTCCCATCCCGCATGGTCCGCCAGCTCGGCCGCGAGTGCCGCGTGCAGTGTCTGTGCGAGCGTCGTTCGTGGGTCGCTCACCGCCTGGATGAGGCCCATGGTTTCGACGCCGACCAGATCGGCGCTCGGCGTCTGCGCGGTAGGATCGCAGCCCAGCGCGAAGATGCATTCCTGGATCATCAGTGCGTGGCTCGCTTCCTCGTCGCGGATGTCGCGTACGTCCTCGAGGGCGACCTCATCGAGCTCACCCGGGTGAGCCTCGAACTTCGCGAGGACGCCGTCGTACAGGCGCGTGCCACCGCGCTCGAACGCTAGCCGCTCCGACAGTTTGTCGACGAAGACCTGCAGACGATCGCCGGACAACATTGCCGCGCCGCTCTTGGCCACTCCCTTCAGTGTCGCTGGAGCGGGGACGGTGCCCAGCACCCCTGCCTCCCGGATAGCGTCGAGGCGGGCTTCGGCCAACGCTTGCCCATCTGCTTCGGGCGCCGTCGTATCCATGCCTTCCAGCATCTCCTTGCCGTGCATCGGTGACATCTGCATGCCGGTGCGGTTCGCGCCCAGACGGGTCGGGTCGATAGACTCTTGCATGATCAAGTGCTCCGGATGAGTGCTCACAGGTTCACGACTTTGCGCGACAGCTCCGTGCCGGGCCGCCAGTGGTAGCCGGCTGCCACCGTCTCACTGGGCGAGCCCTGCGAGTTCATGTAGTTACGGTAGTCGATCGAGGCTTGCGGCTCTTGCTCCATACCCACGAAATCGGCGCCGCTCGGGCGTAGATCGACTTCGTTGGCGAGCGTCTCGCGTACGAACTCACGCTGGCTTTGGAACGGAATGGGCTCGGGCAGGCTCGCGCCGACAATCTCCTGGGGATCTCGTCGCTCATGCTTCTTGAACAGCTCCGCGGCCGTGTGCAGATGCCCCAGCTCGTAGTCGAGCATGCGTTCCCAGATGGCCTTGATGCGCGGATTCGGCTCCTGCTGCGTACAGCTGTAGTAGCTGTATACCTCCATCGCTTCATGCAAGAGCCAGTTCTCCAGCAATGATTGCGACGGGTCGAGCAGGGATTCGTACTGCGTCACGTGCTGTTCCTCGATCGATGCAATTTCCGCATAGAGCTGCCGGGCGATCGGGTCGGCAAACAGCGGGCCGATGTTCATGTAGTAGTCGTGCGTCTGGTGCTCGGCGGCCGTGAGAGTCAGGGCATTCAACTTCGTCAGAGGCTCGGCCGTGGTCCGATCGAACGGGCGTCGCAGGTCGTGCTCGGGCGCACGATGTTCCACGACCGTGGGTCGCCCGGGCAGCACGTCGGTGTAACTCTGCAGGATATTGTTCGAATCCTTGCCCTCTAGCCGGTCCAGTAGCGCCGAGTAGCGGTACATGTGGTCGAAGTCCTCCAGCAGGCCGAAGCGGTACACCTGCGCCAGGTAGGGATCCGGCTCCTGCTGCGCAAGGGCCGCGGTGACCTCGATCGCGACCTGCTCGTAGCCGATCGTGGTCTCCAGCGGCGAGTGATCCGCACCCAGCAGCCAGTTCACCATCGTGGCCTGATGCTGTTCGACACGTCGAACCTCGGCGAGCGGCAGGCGCAGCTCGCCGTTGAAGCGCGCCGCGGCATGCGAGAACCGCAAGGCCTCGTTTTCCAGACCGTTCATCAGAATGACGCGCACGCGCGTGAAGGCGTCGTCGTCCAACTTGCTGATCGGCTTGCCTGCGAGCTCGCGCCAGGTAAAGCGTTGCTGGTCGAGCGGCGTGCCGCGATCCTCGAAGAGCGCAAGTGTCATGGTTCGAACCCTCTGCTGAAGCGTGTCGATGACAGGTCCTGCCTCAACGGCTCACCCACATGACAGTTCCACGATGCGATGGTGGATCCGACGTGTCGCGTTACGTCTCCGGAGCTGAAGGAGAGGCCGGATCGAGGTTGAGGCTTCGATCAGGCAGGCGTGTAGGTCAGATACGCGTGTAGAGGAACGCGACGATGTCGCGCGAGTCCGCGGGCGTCACGCCGAGGTCCGGCATGGCCACGCCCGGCGTCACGCTGCCCGGGTCTTCGATCCAACGGCGCAGGTTGTCCGGACGCTGGGCCAGCTTGCCGCCGATGATCGCGCGTGAGCCGACATGGTCCAGAGGCGGGCCGACCCGGCCGACGGCCTGCGGAACGCCACGCAGCCTGTGGCAGGCGCCGCAGCCATAGGCCTTGAAGGCCCGTTCGCCGCGCTGCACATCCCCGCCGGTCAACGCTTCGACCGCACGCTCGAGCTCGAGCTGATCGTTGCGACGCTCGAGAAGACTCCAGCCCGCCGCCGCGACGACGCCGGTCGCGGCGATGGTCCAGGTCAGCAACCTACCTGGTCGCCGGGGCATGACTTGCCTCGCTGGCCTCGAGCCATGCGCGCAGGAAGAGCAGGGCAGCCGCGGCATGCACGAGGCCCCCGGGTATCCACATGAGCAGCCCGGCGAGCTGCTGATCCTGCAGCGGCGTGAGGCCGTACGGCGTCGGTCCCATCTGCGCATAGAGCGCATACCAAGGGCTTGCGGAGAAACTCATCAGCGCTCCCAGCACACTTTCGATCATCGACGTTGCGAACAAGCACAGGCAGGAGACACCGTAACCGCTCCTGGCGCTGCGCCCATATGCCATCGCCCACCAGAAGATCAGTGAAGACGCCAGAAACGAGACGTGTTGGGCGACGTGCCAGGCCTCATGCTCGAGGGCGCGATCGAACAACGCCGGCATGTGCCAGATCCACAACACGACGCCTTGCATGGACGTGGCGACGATCGGATCCGTCAGCAACCCCCATGCGCGAGTGCACGCGCGGCGCACGACTTCGCCCAGGCGGCGACGCGCGGAGTGCGGAAGCGCCCACAGCATCGCGACGCCCGGGCGCGCGATCACCAGCAGCGCCGCAGCGACCGCCATGATGAGCTCGTGCTCGATCATATGCAGCGTGAAGGAGCGCTCGCCGCCCTTGTGCAGAGGAGAGACGAGAGATGCTGCGAGCACCAGCCAGCCAGCCGCGAACAGCATGACCCGCCGATCGAGACGAGGCCGACCGCCCGCAGCGCGTTCGCGTAGCCGGTACGACCCGATCGCGTGCAGTAGTGCAATGATCAGCAGTGGCGCGATGATCCAGGGATCGAGCGTCCATCCCGGCACTCCTTGCTCCGCTGCATGAGCTGCCTCGTGCGCAAGGGCGTCATTTGCAAGAAGCAGCAGGATGACGGCGGCACGCATCATGCGTAGCACCGCGGGATGATGAAGGCGGCAGCGGTCTGCCACACGATGGCAATTGCAAAGAGGCTCGAGAGCATGAGTCCCACGATGCCCAGAAAACGCCGGACCGGTGTCTCTCGCTCCCCGCCTCGCCACACGCCTGCGGCAAGCCCGGCGCCGGTCGCCAGAACCGCCAGGCCCGCCACCCCGAGGAGCACGATGAAGGTCGGGTCCGTCGCAGCGCAATTTTCGAATACGCGGTTCGAGCCGACCTGATGCGTTACGCCCCAGCCGAGCAGGCTCCCGATCCATCCAGCCCAGGGAAGCATCTGCTCTCCGACGTGACGCCATCGGGTCATGGCGACCACCGAGGAAGCCAATAGATCAGCAGGTACAGGGGCAGCCAGGTGAGCCAGACGAAGCGCCAGTAGAGACTGTTCTCGCTGGTATCCACGAGGCGCCGCGGCTCATGCATCTGCGGCGTGAACATCAAGGCGGTCAGCACGAGCGTATCTACCCAGTCCGTCGATACGTGCACCGTATGCAGCACGAGAAGCATCCACAGGACCGACCCGTAGGGATTGTCGGTCCAGCGCACGTTCAGCGATCCGAACTCGAACGCGCGCAGCGCGAGCAGGACGAGGCCGAAGGCGGCGACGACGAGCAGACCCACCTGCACCGTTCGCAGCCTGTGCGACTCGGCCGCCTTCTTGACGATCGAATTCGGAATTTCGCTCGCCAGCATGACGAGAGTGAAGAGCGTGCCTGCGAGCAGCTCCGGGGGGCGTATCCGGCCCGGCGCCCAGCTCGCTTCCTGGTTCATCAGGAAAAAGTAGGCTGCGGCCGCCAGGACGAAAAAGGCCCCTTCGATGGCCATGTATGCGATCACGCCCCACCAGGTCAGACTGCGATGACCGAACGCGTGAGTCGGCACCGCGGCGAGATCGCCCGTGAAGTGCGGCTCGGGAGTCATTCGATCACCGGTTCGGGTCGCGGTTCGAGCTTGCGGGGCCAGAACCACAGGATCAGCGCGATCGTCACCGGAATGGATCCCCAGACGATCGCCCACGGTGTGAAGATCGATGCGACGAACAGGATCGTCACGGCGAGCGCCGACAGCAGAGGCCAGACGCTCGGTTCAGGCGAGGGTTCGCGCACGTCGGGCATCGCCTCTACGACGGTCGTCAGCAGTGTCTCGCGGTCGTCGACGCGCAGGCCGGTCAGGACCGGCAGGCGCTCGCGCTCCGTCCACAGCGGCGTTCGGCTGGAGACCACGGGGACATGAGGAAAGTTGTAAGGCGGTGGTGGCGAGCCCGTTGCCCACTCGAGACTGGCGGCATCCCAAGGGTTGTCACCCGCCCGGCGGCCCCTCTTGAGGGAGCGGGCTGCGTTGACGAGGAACAGGAGCACCGCAAGCGCGATCGTGAACGCACCGACGGTCGATATGAGGTTCAGCGTGTCCCAGCCGAGTCCCGGTGCATACGTGTACACCCGCCGGGGCATGCCGGCCATTCCGGTGATGTGCATCGGGAAGAAGGTCGTATGGAAGCCGACGAAGACGAGCAGAAACGTGATCTTCCCGAGCCCCTCCGACATCATCCTGCCGGTGATCTTCGGATACCAGTACGTCAGCGCGCCGAGCAGAGGAAACACGGCGCCGCCGATCAGCACGTACGAACAACGGCATCCTCGCGAGCGTCATGCCCGGTGCGCGCTGCTTCAGGATCGTCGCGACGAGCTCGACGGCGACGGCAAGCGCGGCGAGCTCCGTGAACGTGACGAGCTGCGCCCAGAAATCTACGCGCTTGCCTGGACCGAACTCAGGACCTGCGAGGGGTGTGTAGCTGAACCAGCCGGCATCCGGCCCCACGTTCAGGACGAATGCCGTCCACAGCATCGTGCCGCCGGCCAGGTAGATGTAGTAGCTGAATGCATTGAGACGCGAGAATGCGATGTTGCGCGTCCCGAGCATCAGCGGAATGACGTAGATCGCCACCGCCTGCATCACCGGTACGGCGAACAGGAACATCATCGTCGTGCCATGCATGGTGAAGATCTGGTTGTAGCGATCGGCTGAGATGAGGCCGCTTTCCGGTGTGGCGAGCTGCGCGCGCATGAGCAACGCCAGAATGCCTGCCAGAACGAAGAAGCCGACTGCCGTGCACATGTAGCGTCGCCCGACTTCCTTGTGGTCGGTCGTGCATAGCCACCCGAGCAGACCGGGCGCCCGGCTCCAGGTCTGCATCAGGCGTGCGTGCAGCGCGTCCCCCTTCAGGTCCTTGCCGTCGCGCGCGAGCGTCTCCCGCGCGTTCACCTCAGGGTCTCCAGATAGGCGACGAGCGCGTGCAGCTCAGCGGCATTCAGTGCGAGTACGGGCATGCGGTTGCCCGGCTTTGCACTCTGGGGATCGGCGACCCAGCCATAGAGATGGCCGCGTGTCATGGGATACGTTCCGGCGGCGATCGAGCGGCGCCCGGCGAAATGCGTGAGATCGGGCCCGATGCTTCCTCGTGCAGAGGTCCCCGAGATGCTGTGGCAGGCCGCACATTCGCGCTTCATGAAATAGTCCTGGCCTGCCGCTGCGAGCGACGATTCAGGCGCCGCGGCGGGCGCGCGGCGGCTGTCGGTCCAGGCGGTGAACTCCACGGGCGACTGCACCGTGACGTCCAGAGCCATGTGTGCATGCTGCACGCCGCAGAATTCAGCGCATTCGGCTCGATAGAGTCCGTCGTGGCTGGCGATCGAGCGGATCTCTCCGCTCCGACCCGGAATCAAGTCCTGTTTACCGGCGAGGTTCGGGGCCCAGAAACTGTGGATCACATCGTCAGAGCGCAGCGTGATGTCGACTGGTATGCCTCGCGGCAGGTGCAGCTCGTTCGCCGTTCGAAAAATATTGAATGGCGACGGATCCTGGTACTCGACCTCCCACCACCATTGGTGGGCCGTGATGGTGATTTTGAGCTTGGCTGGAGCCGCGGCCGCTCGGGCGCTGTTCCGGTCGGCCAGATAGCTGCCGATCGTCAGAACGCTCAGGCCGACCAGGATGAGGCCGGTCCAGCCGAGCAGGGCTCGCATGAGACCTCGCTCCGCTCTGCCTGGCCCGGGTCTCCCGGGGTCAGTACGTCGGTCCTGCGGTGCTCGATACACGCGCAGCAGCGACACTGCGAGGAACAGGGCGACCGCCACATAGAACAAGCCCGTCACGCCCATGAAGAGGGCAAAAAGGCCGATGAACTGTTGGCCGTGAAAACCATCGCCGCCGGTCATGGACTGGATGCCGTCGCAGGATGTGAGCGTCGCGGCCACCGCAAGCGCGCACAGTGCCTGTCGGCCGGCACCATTCATCGGTCGGTCTCCGCGCGTACGGGGCGCACCGGTTGCTTGTCCTTCAATGTGGGCGGCTCGATGTTGCTGATCGTGTCGCCGCGGCTCGAGCGCGCGTCCTTGGGCACATTGCCCGAGAGCGATCGCACGTAGGCCGCGATCTGCCACATCTGCTGCTCGGTCAGGACGCCTTGCCACGATGGCATGCCGTTCGGCCGCCCCTGTGCGAGCGTCGCGACGATCTGTTCGATACGACCCCCATAGATCCAGTTCTCGTCCATCAGCGCCGGTCCGATGTTGCCGCCGCCATAGGCGTGACACCCGACGCAGTTGAAATTGCTGTACAGCCGCTGCCCCTGGCTGATGTGGTATTGCCCGGCGCGCGGGTCGGGCTGGAAGACCGCGCCCCCGGCCGCGGCGAAATCGGTCGTGGGAATCGAAGCAGGCGCCGTCTCGGCGAGCGGTCGTCCGCGGAATTCGCGACGTTCCCGGTCGCAGGCACCGAGGCCGGTCAGCAGCAGGATCACCAAGGCGGCGCTGACCCCTCGTGTGCCGCAGCGCATCGGCAACGCAAGGCCAAAGAGCGGGTGTCCTGGCGATCCGGAGAGAGGACCGCGCGCCCGAGGACAGGTCTTTCTTGTCACGGACATAGATCGCGGGCGAGCATCCGGAATGAAGCGACTCCTGTGCGGACCGCTTTCGTTTGTGCGGACCACTTCCGTTCTGCGCGATCGGCGTTCGTGTGGGTTGCTACGACGACGATCGCCACCAGCGTCTATCCCACCGTCCATTCCTCATCTGACGAAGCCACGAAGGATCTACCAAGTTCCCGCAATGAGCCGCGACACCGTATGCCGCGGCGCGGCGTGCGCACCGCAGTCTACGCGCGGGCCTGCTCGCCGCCCCCTCAGGAACCAATGGTCGGCTCGTGAGTACTCGTTGCAGACCCCACGAGAGAGGTTGGTGCGCGGGCGCATCGACGAGGGTTCCGCGTCTGGAGATCACTTTCCGAGGACCGATGCGATGAGACGAAAGTCCAGAGTTCAAGCGATGCCGGCAGGCAACAAGCCCGTCGGCCCGGGCCAGGCTCCCCAAATGAATCCGGGCAACGCCGGGCCGAAAGGCGCGCTCGCACAGAAGACGAGGGGCGGCGGCAAGGCTCCGTCGAGCGGCGCGCCGGGCAACGAAGGGCACAACACCCGGCGCGACTTCGTGCGTGGCCCGCGCGGGATCGGGCGCAACAAATCGCGCTAGCGCGCGGCACACGTGCAAACGCATGCACCGAACCGGGCGGCCGCCGGACGACCTCGAGGCTGCGCCCGGCAGGCAGACGGATCGATCGGGAGGTTGGCACATGCGCACCCAAACATTCTCGCGCCTCTACGGAATCGCGTTCCTCGTGGTAGGCCTGGTCGGGATCATCCCGGGCCTGACACCGGCGCACGACCACGCGGGGGTCATGATCGACGCCGAATCTGGTCTGGTCTTGGGGTTGTTTCCCGTAAACATCTTGCACGACATTCTTCATATCGCTTTCGGCTTCTGGGGAATCGCCGCCGCGCGCAGCTACGCTGCCGCCCGTGGGTATGCGCGGGCGGTCGCGTTGACCTTCGGCCTGCTCACGCTCATGGGATTGTTTCCCGCGACTCGCACGATCTTCGGTCTGATGCCGATCTACGGTCATGACGTGTGGCTGCACGCGCTGCTCGCGACGGCAGCGACTCACTTCGGATTCATGCACCGAGAAGCGCAGGCCCGCGCAGCGGCCATTTGAGAACTTTTCGCCAGCGGCGGGCGTTTCAGCGGGGTCGTTCGCAGCGCCGGCGCTGCGACCGTAGGAGCTAGGCGAGTCTGTACGTGGGGGAACGCCTCACGCCGCGAAAGACATTCGATGCTGGAGGTTGTATGTACAACAGAATTTTGTGCGGAGTGGCGCTTCTTGGAACGGCGACGTTCGGGTGGGCGCAAGAGACCGGCACACAGGCTGACATGCAACCGGAGCAGGGCAGGGCCGAAGCCCGGGCATCGGAGTCGAAAGGCGCTGGAATGAGCACGCAGGAGTTCGTGCGCCGGGCGGCGTCGGACAGCATGGCGGAAATCCAAGCGGGGCAACTCGCGTTGGACAAGAGCCGGAATCCGGAGATCCGCTCGTACGCCCAACGAATGATCGAGGATCACACCGCCGCCACCGAGAAGCTCAAGTCTGCCGCGGCGGCAGAGAACGTGACGCTGCCGTCGAGCATGCAGACCGAGCAGCACCGGATGGTCCAGAAGCTCGAATCGCTCGATGGCGAGGCGTTCGACCGCGAATATCGCAAGTCCATGGAAAAGGATCACGACAAGGCGATCGCGATGTTCGAGAGCGCATCGCAGAGTCCGCAGATGGGCGAGTCGGTCAGGGAGTTTGCCGCAAGCACCTTGCCCACCCTGAAGGAGCACCACGATCTGGCGGAGAATCTCGCCGATTAGACGCCTCTGAACTTAGACGCCTCCGAACGTCGCCCCACCCTCTCGGTCGAGGAATTCGATATGGCCACGATCATGCATGAACACGAGCTCGTCGGTCCGCTGGACAGCTTTCGCGTGTCTTGGGGCGGCATCTGGGGTGGTGTGCTCGTCGTTATGGGCGTGCTGCTGCTGTTGACGACGCTCGGAATTGCGATCGGGATGACTGCGGCAGAGCCCGGTGCCACGGAAGCTCGCACCGTCGGCACTGCGGCGGCGGTCTGGACCGGCGTGTCACTGCTGATCGCGTTGTTCGTGGGTGGCCTCGCATCGACGCGCCTGGGAATGATCCTGGACAAGACGACCGGGGTGTTCGAAGGAGCCCTCGTATGGGTGTTGAGCTTCCTGGTCTTGTTGTACCTGGCGGGTAGCGGCGTTCGTCTCGTTGCTAGCGGTGTATCCGGACTGTTCGGCGGAGTGACCCAAGTCGTCGGGTCCGCGCTGCCAAGCCTGGACGAGCTCTCGCAAGGCGACGTCGAGCAGATACTCGCCCGGCTGCGCAGTCCGGAAACGGCGGGCACGTTGGCGGCCGCGACCGGCATCCCGGAGCAGGAGGTCAGAGACGCATTGGCTCAGGTCGAAGGGCGTGTACAGGCCGTGAGAGACGATCCGGCCCGAGTCGCGGCGGAAGTCCGGGAGGGTACCCGCGAGTTGCTGCAGCGAGCGCGTGATCGGCTGCCCGGAGCGGCGGCGCAAATGCAGTCCGAAGCCACCAGAACGGCCTGGATCACGCTCGCCGCCCTGGTGCTCTCGCTACTGGCCGCGATTGCCGGCTCCATGCTGGGCCGCGGGCGGGTCGCACGATTGACCCGCCCCGAGCGCCTTGCGAGGACGGATGACGCACGGTCGGGTCGGGCCCGGTCGTAACCCGCTCCCAGCCCGACGCGCATGCGTTCGAGACGTGCTGAACCTCAACCAGGCTCTGCACCGCTGAGCCTCAACCAGGCTCTGCACCAGGGTACTTCGCGCGGTCGACGGCGACGCCGTGGAGATAGACCGCGGAAATACGTCGCGTGTTCGTGATGTCCTCGAGCGGATTGGCATCGAGCACGATGAAGTCGGCGCGCAGACCCGGCGTCAGCGTACCGGTGTCCTTCAGCTCCAGGAATCGAGCGCCGTTGCGGGTTGCGGCCAGGATGACTTCCATCGGTGTCAGTCCTGCCGCAACCATGTCCTCCATCTCGACATGCGGCGCCCAGGGAGAGTTGCCGTCCGTGCCCAGTACGATCAGCGCGCCTGCCTCGCTCATCTTGACCAGGTTTCGAGCTTGAATGCCGAATCTCGCCTGGGCGTCCGCTTGCTCGACGTTCCGCTCTTCCAACGACGTCAGCTCGGCCGCGGGCAACACGCCGCGCAGCCAGCCCAGATCCGTCTTCACGCCTCTCGCGGGCAGGTTGGGGTTGAGCACCAGAGAGGATCGCTGCTTGACGAGCTGGATCAGCTCGTCGTCCACGTCCCGATCACGCACGCCGTGCGCGAAGGCATCTATACCGGCACGCAGCAGTGACTTTGCATCCGCAAGCTCGAAGATATGCGCCGTCACGCGCAGGCCGCTCTTGTGACCCTCGTCGATGACCGCACCGTACAATGCTGGTGAAAGCTTCGTGTACTTGCCGTCTCGACTGTCGACCCAGATCTTGAGGATGTCCACGCGCCTGCCGACGTTCTCCCGCACGGCATTGCGGGCCTCCGACTCCGATGTGACCCATATCGGCGCGGTCGATCGGCCCGGCTCAGGTGACGTGATCCCCCGGCCGGCGGTCAGAAATCGGGCCGCGCCGGGCAGCGATTCCGCACGGACCTGGAAGGGTGTCTCGTCGATGTCCAGTCCCAGACTAAGCACCGCGCCGACGCCGAAATAGGCCCGGCGACGCAGGTCGGCCACGAGCTCCGGGCGCGACTGGGAGGTGTGGACGTGGGCATCGATGATCGAGGGCATCACGGTCTTGCCCGTGAGATCTATTCTTCGTGCATTCGCCGGGATACGCACCTGATCGGCGGGACCGACTTGTCTCAATACACCTCCATCGACGATCAGCGTGCCGTTTTCGATGGGCGGCTGCCCATCGGCGGCGATGATACGTGCATGCTCGAAGGCAGTGACGCCGCTCGCGGTCTGGCCATACGCCGCAACGCTCCAACCTGCCGAAAGCGCAAGTGCCAGCGCCAGGCTCCGGACGAACTTGATTGAGTGATGTGGATTCATTGGAATTCTCGGGTATAAGAATGCACATGGATGCGTCTTGGTCGATCGCAGGTGCACAGTATCATGCATCTATGATCCCTGCAGCGGACGCACGGGGCATCGTTCGAACGCCGTTGCAGACGCAGAATGCTTCCAGGACAGATCGGGCGACTGCAAAAAAAGAGCCCGCAGTATCGCCTGCGGGGCGAGATGCTGCATGGGGTAGCGCAGCCAGGGTCAGGGTCAGGCGAGCGCCGCGCCGTGGGAGCTCGCGCCGCGGGTCCAGGAGCTCGCGCCGCAGGTCTGACTAGAAGCTCGCGCCACGGGTCTGCCCAAGCGTCTTGCTAAACACGTCGCGCATGCTCATGGTCGTGCTCCGTCGATTTTTATGGTCGGCGCCCCGCGTCGTGGTTCAGCGGAGCTTTCACGAACATCTCGTCTGCGAAGCACCAGCTCCACGTTTCGCCCGGTTCGATGGAGCTGATGATCGGATGTGAGGTCGCATGAAAGTGCTTCCGTGCGTGGCGATTCCTCGAGTCGTCGCAGCAGCCCACGTGCCCGCACGTGCGACACAGACGCAGGTGGACCCAGGTGTCTCCGGTCGCGAGACATTCCTCGCAACCATCGGTATTCGGCTGATCCGCGCGGACGGCGCCGAGGTGAGTGCAGCGCGTGACCATACAAGCTCTCCGCCACTTCGTTCCTGACCGTCCGGGTTCCGTGGCGACGTCCCTGTCGACCACGGAATGCGGTTGCTAGGGTGTCGATCCGGGCCCGCGTGCAGTGGCTGACGCCGCGCGCGTGCTCCCGGGCGGACGTCGAGAGGTTGACTCCGCCAACCAGTCCTCGAAGTGCGTCGTGCCTGCGCGCGCACCGACGCCGGGTACCAAACTTTCGTCGTCGAGCTCGGCGCCGAAGTAGCGTGCATGAGCATCGGAGATCACCTCGCGATGATCGCCGTTCGCTCGCAACACGCGTCGTACCAGCTCGTCCATCCTGAAGCGCTCCGGCCCGCCGATCTCGACGATTCCATTGATCGGCGGTCCGAGCGCGACGTCTGCGAGCGCGGCAACGACATCGGCCGACACGATGGGCTGGAAGAATGCGCTCGACACGCGCAGCTGCTCGCCCTCCTGGCTCGCTTGCGCGATTCGGCCAATGAACTCGAAAAACTGCGTCGAGCGCAGGATGGAGTAGGGCAGGCCCGATTGCTCGACGAGGCGCTCCTGGATCGCTTTGGCTCGCAGGTATCCGCTTTCTGGAATCCGATCGGTGCCGACGATCGACAGCGCCACGTGGTGTCGGACGCCGGCACGAGCCTCTGCGGCAAGAAGATTCGTCCCGGAGGTTTCGAAGAACTTTTTCACGGCCTCGTCCTCGAACGACGGCGAGTTCGCAACGTCCACGACGATCTGTGCGCCGGCCAACGCCTCGGGCAGTCCCTGGCCCGTGATCGTATTGACGCCCGAATCTGGAGACGCGGCGAGTACCTCATGGCCCTTGCCCCGCAGCAGACTTACGAGCTTGGACCCGATCAGGCCAGTTCCACCGATGACGACGATCTTCATGTCTTGCTCCTGATGTGTTGAACGACACGCGCGCGTTGCACGACACCGTCATCTTCATGGAAGGGACATGAGCGCTCTTGTCGAACTGCAGGACGAATTGGATGAAACTGCGGTCGCGAGACGAACGGTCCTGAGCCTGCGTTCGAGCTGCGCTCAGGTGTAGCCGGGCGAGCGCCGCCACGCGCGCCGCGCACCGGCGCCAGACCTGCACCGGCACCCGGTCACCGCGCGGCGATCAGAGGGAGACTGAAACGTCTGAGTCATGTCCGGCGGGGAGCGATGCACCCGAGGATCGGGTGGATCTGCCGGCGCCGGCACCCTGCATCTGTTCGAGGTCTCTCAACGTCGACCCAGCGGCTCTGAGGTCCAGAGTGTCGAAGCCCTCTGTGAACCGGGTGTAGATGGCCGAGAGAGGTTGCTGCGCCTGCGCGGCCTCGCCACGATCGGCTCGCAGACGCGCCAGGCTCAAGGTCGAGCGCAGCTCCCAGGCTCGCGCAGCCTGACGACGCGCAACCCTGCACGATCTGACCAACAGGCGCTCGGCGCGTGAGTCCTGCGTCGGCGAGGCGCAAAGGAGGGCCAGCGCCTGGATACGCAGGAGCTCGGGGAGATGCACGGCTTCACCGCCGCGTGCCGCATCGCGCCTCGCCATGCGCAGGACCGGTAGCGCTTCTGCCCCACGGCCGATGCTCGTCAGCCCCTCGGCGATCCAACAAACGACGAAACTTCCGACGACGTTCTGCCGCTGTTCCCGGATCGTTTGCAGCGAGTCGAACAACAGGGGAATTCCGCGATCCGCGTGACCGCTACCGACCAGTGCCGCTCCCCGCATGGCGAGCGACACTGGATGAAAAGGCTTCAGCAGGTGCCAATGACTGTGGGCGGACAGCGTCTGCAGGATGTCCAGGGCCGCACCCCAATGGCCGCACCAGAGGTAGACGGGGGCGGTGTAGAGCAGCGCAAAGCAGGTATCCAGCGGCTTGCCGGATCGCATTGCCGTTGCGGTCGCCTTCTGCGCAGTCGCGATGGCCTGCGCGGGAAAGCCGGACAGCCAGAGCACACGAGAGAGCGTAACGAGTGCACGTACTCGATGGTCCGTGCCACACAACTGCAGGTTCCGCCCGCCGGCGAGTTGGAACCCCGCCTCGAAGTGGCGCTTCGCTGCGGCCTGATCGCCCATAAAATGGCGGGCGACGCCCTGCATCAGATCCGAAACTGCGAGGCACGTGACGTCGCCCACCTGCTTCGCGGCCGCATCCCATGCGCGAGCGGCCGCGAGCGCGCCCCGGTAATCGGCGACGCGCGTCAGAAATACATGCCGGGTCGCTAGCATGCGAAGGCGTTGTGCCGGCTCTTCGAAAGGATGCGCGAGCTCCATGCCGCGGGTGATCGCGGACAGGACATCATCGCTGCTTCCTCGCGCCCACATGGACGATATCGCCCAGGTGCTCTGCAGAAGCATCTCACGTCGGCCGCCGCGCGTGCGCTCATCGAGCACGGCGAGCGCTGCGGCGCTCCAGTCATAGGCTTCGCTCAGCAGCGACAGTTCGAACAGCACCGGCGTTGCGGCCGCGGCAAGCTCGACTGCGAGCGCCGCGTCGAAGTCGCCCGTGCGCCGTGCGAAGCACCACTCGAGCGCCGCACGCACGTTGCCGAGGTGCTCCCTGAGTACGTGGGCCCGGCCGGTATATTCGAGATCGATCCGGCCGCCGTGGCGCGACGCCAACAGCATTGCAAAGTACTCCGCGTGCCGCCTCGAGAACACGCGGTCTTCGCCACGCTCCCGGAGCTTCCCGCGAGCGTACAGTCGCGTCGTTTCCAGGAGCCGGTAGCGCGGGTATCCGTCATCGGTGCTGAGCGCCGAAACGAGAGACTTGGATATGAGCGCGTCCAGCGTGGCAGCCGTGAAGGCCTCGTCCGCTTCTCGCCCGTGCACGACGGCGTTGGCGGCCTCCAGCGAGAAGGACCCGACGAATACGGACAGACTGCGCAACGCGAGCTGCTCGTCATCGGACAGCAGGCCGTAGCTCCAGTCCAGCAGCGCGCGCAGCGTCTGATGACGCGGGAGCGCCGTACGCCTGCCGTGCCAGTCCAGGCCGAGATTCCGGCTCAACAGATCTGCGGTCGCCGCAACGCCGTGTGTGCCGACTCGGCCGGCCGCGAGCTCGATCGCGAGCGCAATGCCTTCCAGCCGGCCACAAATGCCGGCCACGATCGGCGCATTCTCGTCGTCCAGATCGAAACGACCGCCGCTCGCGGCGGCACGCTCCATGAACAGCTCCACGGCCGAAAATTTCGTGACATCGCTCGCCTTCATGCTGGATCCAGGGGACGGGCACGCCAGTGCGGGCAACCAACAGGCGTGTTCCCCTTCGACTCGCAGGGCCTCACGGCTCGTCGCGAGGATGTGCACGCTCGCGGATTCCTTGAATATGGTCTCGGCGAGCTCAGCGGTGGCGTCGACGACGTGCTCGCAGTTGTCGAGCACGAGCAGGAGCCGCAGAGTGCGCAGATACTCGATCAGCGTAGGCAGGGCATCGGCGGTTTGTACCGTGAGGCCGAGAGAGGCTGCGATCGACGCGGCAAGCAGCGCCGGATCCTCGACCGCGCCGACATCGATGAAGCACACGGCGCTCGCGAATTCCTCACGCAGCTCGTGTGCGACCGCAATGCCGACCGTCGTCTTGCCGATGCCGCCGGGCCCGATGATCGTGACGAAGCGCAGGGCCATGAGATCGTCACCGATCGAACGGACGATTGTGTCGCGGCCGACCATGCGAGCCAGGCGTGACGGCAACGCGAGCCGCTTGCGGGCGGCATCGGGGAACTGCGCCATAGCTTCCGCAGCGGCCACACCGCGGATCACCGGCGCGACGAAACAGTAACCCTGACCCGTGACGTTCTCGATGTATCGGACGTCTCTGTCGACGCATCCGAGCGCCTTGCGCAAGGCGCTGACGTGAACTCTCAGGTTTCCGGGCGTCACGACCAGGCCGCGCCATACGAGAGCAATGAGTTCGCGCTGACTCACGACGGCGCCTGCGCGTTCGACCAGAGCGATCAGAAGATCCAGAGCACGATCGCCGAGCGTAACCGGCACGCCGTCGCGCATCAGTGTGCGTCGCGCAGAAGACAAGCGAAAAGGTCCGAAGGATACGATCTCGTCATCCGCGCCAATCATGACGAAAGACCTCGAGGAGGGAGAGTCGAAATCCGGCTGTCGACGAACTTGCCGACCTCGCGGCGCGCGATGCTGCTGGCCACGGGTCCGGTCGACAATAGTGCGAATCGACGAGGGTCGCCGTCAGGATAGTCCTGTCGCCGGTTCTTGCAACTGTTTTCTCGCTCCCGCGACGCATCTGCGCGCTATGCGCATCGCGCTCACCGCAACGTCGGCTGTGCAGCGTTTGCGCGCGATGCGTTGCGATACGTGCAGGAGCGCGCTTAACGAGCCTTGACACCGCTGAACTTGGGCTGCGAACCGGTTGCGGGGAGAGTCATCGCCTCATCAATCCTCCTTACAGCGTAAAGGAAACCGAGCCGTGAACATGATCACGAGTAGAGATGGCACCCAGATCTACTACAAGGACTGGGGTAGAGGCCCCGTCGTCGTTTTCTCCCACGGCTGGCCGCTCAATGCGGACGCGTGGGATGGCCAGATGCACTTCCTGGCGCAGCACGGATGTCGCGTCGTGGCCCATGACCGGCGGGGGCACGGGCGCTCCGAGCAGGCGTCCTCGAACAATGACATGAACGGCTATGCCGACGACCTGGCGACCGTCATCGAGACCCTCGACCTGAAGAACGTCACGCTCGTCGGACATTCCACCGGAGGCGGCGAAGTGGCGCGCTACGTCGGGCGTCATGGCACCGCGCGCGTGGCAAAAATCGTGCTCATCGGCGCAGTGCCGCCGATCATGCTCGAGACTGCCAAGAATCCGGAGGGCTTGCCGATCGAGGTGTTCGATCGGCTGCGTGCGTCGATTTCGAAGGACCGCTCGCAGTTCTACCAGGACTTCGCGATTCCGTTCTTCGGCGTGAATCGTGAGGGGATGAAGGTATCGCAAGGCACGCTGGATCAGTTCTGGCTGTGGGGCATGCAAGCCGGCCTGAGAAACGCATACGAGTGCATCGAGGCGTTCTCCGAGACGGATTTCACGGAGGATCTGAAGCGGATCGATGTGCCGGCACTGATCATGCACGGCGAAGACGATCAGATCGTGCCGGTGCATGACTCAGCACGAAAATCCGAGAAGCTGATCAAGGGCGCCAGGGCGATCTACTACCCCGGTGCACCGCATGGACTGACGATCACGCATCAGGATCAGCTCAACGCGGATCTGCTCGCGTTTCTTCGCGGCTGAATGTCGATCCCCGTGGCGAAGCGCCAAGGAGCGCGATCGTGCTCGCGCGACGCGGTCCGTTCTTCTGCAACTCTTCGAGAGGTGTCGTCATGCGCATCAGAGATCGGGTCGTGATCGTCACGGGGGGCGCCGCGGGGATCGGCCTTGCGACCGCGCGGGCATTCGCGCAGATGTCTGCTCACGTGCTGATTACCGGTCGGCGAGCCGCCAGGCTCGTCGAGGTCGAGCGAGAGAACCCGCGCATTCGTGGACTCGTCGCCGACGTGGGAGACGGACGAGACGCAGCACGCACGATCGAGAAGGCGCTCGATCTTTGGGGCGGAATCGATGTCCTGGTCAACAACGCGGGCGCGGGCGCGCCCCTGGCCCTCGTCGATACGACGCCGGAGCACCTCGAATCGATCTATGCCGTCAATGTCATCGGACCGACGCGCCTCGCAGCCGCGGCCGTGCCCTACCTTGCGGAGTCGCGTGGATCGATCGTCAACGTCTCGAGCAGCCTCGCTACGAAGGCTGTCGCGAGGTTCTCGAGCTACTGTGCCAGCAAGGCGGCGATCGAGCACCTGACCCGATGCTGGGCGCTGGAGCTCGCGCCGCAAGGTATACGAGTGAACGCGGTCGCCGCGGGTCCGGTGGAGACCGATTTTCTACAGGAGCGCATGGGGCTGTCGCAGGAGCAAGCCGACGCCGTCCGAGCGCAGGAGCGCAGTGTAATTCCGCTCGGCAGGCGGGGCGTGCCGGAAGAGGTTTCGCGATGGATCGTCTCGCTCGCCGATCGCGATTCCGATTGGGTGACCGGTCAGGTATTCCGTATCGACGGGGGCTTCGCGCTGGTGTAGTGGGTCTGCAGCAAAGGAGAGCACCCCCTCATGCCCTTGGTTGAGATCGCGCGCCATGCGCCGCAAGCGCGGCATCGATCGCGGCCGCGAGCGCCTGCAGGCCGTATGAGACATCCTGGATGCCACCGTTCACGAAGAAAGTCGGGGTTGCGTGCACGCCGCTCTCTGCGCCGCTGCGTTGATGCTCGCGGATGCGTTGCAGATAGATTTCGTCATCCATCTCCGCAATGAACCGCGGCATGTCCAGCTCGATCTGCTCCGCGCAGGCGTAGAGCTGTTTCGACTCCAGCTGCGTCTGGTGCGCGAACAGTGCGTCGTGCATCTGCCAGAATCGGCCTTGTCCGCCCGCGGCCTCGGCGGCTTCGGCTGCGCGCAGTGCATGCGGATGAACTTCCTCGAGCGGGAAGTGGCGAAAGGCGAACCGCAGGCGCCGCTCGAAGCGGACCAGCAGCAACTTGACTGCGGAAGCAGCCTGCTTGCAGTTCGGGCATTCGAAGTCGCCGTACTCGACGACCGTCACGGGCGCGTGCTCCGGACCGAGGCTGTGGTCGACGGCGCTGACGGGAATCGTGAGCTCGAACGGCAGGTGACGTGATTTCATGGCGCTCGTCCAGGTCCATGGTTCGTGCGACACGAGTACCATGAAATGCGGGCTTGCTGAAAGCGCGTCGCGACGGGCTGTGCGTGCGCGGGCGAGCGCGTCGAGTTGCTGCGTTGCAAGCTCGGCACTGCAGGGGCGGCCGACACCCCCTGCGAGGGCGGGGTCGTTCGCATGCGGCGTTTCGCCACGAAGGATTCACGACAGAACCCGGGCTGTTTTCCGGAAGCGCCCGGCGACGCCCATCAATACCATTCGCGCCACCGCTGCACGTTCAACGGGAACGTTGGGGGTGCAACCTCGAGCTCGCTGCCCCACGCTGTTAAGCATCGTTTAACGAAAATGAACTTGGGCCTGGAGGGATCGGGTGCGAGAGTCG
>Ga0180220_1001200_pt1 | contig 20441 bp, 17 predicted proteins | sample eDN5th37CBELigBY_FD_151335 | JGI IMG/M metagenome (GOLD analysis project Ga0180220, IMG submission 151335) | Enriched backyard soil microbial communities from Emeryville, California, USA - eDNA 5th pass 37_C BE-Lig BY (version 2) (version 2) | ecosystem: Environmental > Terrestrial > Soil >...
TGGGACCGCATCACCAACAGGGCTTTCACCAGCGCGGTCGTCAGCGCCGTGGCCCTGTTCACCCTGGTAAGGTTCGAACTGATTCCATTGCAGGGCGCGCCGGCCGTGCTGTTCGAACTGCTCGCCTCGGTGGGCGGCGGCGTCGTGATCGGCCTGATGGCTTTCGGTTTCTTCGGCAAGACGGCCGGCCTGGTGCTGGGAGCGCTCGCCATGGCGGTGCTGGCGCCCTTCAGCATCGGCTTCCTGCGCGATTATGTGGTGCTGCTCAGTTCGCTCACGGCATATGGCGTCAGCGCCATCGTCTGCGTGGCGGTCAGCCTGAGATCCAGCGAGCGTTTCGATTTCGGCCTGCTCAACGAACGAGTAGTGGCGTTCCAGCACGATGCCGCCGAAGCTGTCCCGGCCCCGCGGGCCGCAGGCAAGGCGCTGCGGCAAAAAGACGCCGTCCGCGCCGCTTCCGAAAAAGTGTCGTCCCAGACCCTCTGAACTGAAGGAGAAGAAGCATGAATGCATTGGGGCTCAGCGCCTACATATTGATATGGCCGGTCATCTCGGCAGCCATCCTGGCGATGCTGGTCGTGGCCCTGATCCGCGACGTGCGCAGGGCGCACCGCAACGGCGACGAAATGATCTGATCGGCGGCGGCTTGGCGCGGAGGCGAGGCGGCGGCGTTCCGCCGTCCGGGCGCCCGGATGTGCACTCCCTGGGCCGCATGGCCAGGCTGGCCCTGATTACTTGGTAAACTTGTTCTATTCCATTTTGTTACGGATATGAGCGCTGGGCCGGCCGTCGGCAATCGCCGGGGGCCGGCCCAGTGTCCGTACCCGCAACGGCAACCTGCAATTCGCTCTAGAGGCTCCAGATGCCGCAATATCGTTCCCGCACTTCGACCCATGGCCGCAACATGGCCGGCGCGCGCGCGCTTTGGCGCGCCACCGGCATGAAAGACGACGACTTCAACAAGCCCATCATCGCCGTCGTCAATTCCTTCACCCAGTTCGTGCCCGGGCATGTGCACCTGAAGGATCTGGGCCAGCTCGTGGCGCGCCAGATCGAAGCGGCGGGCGGAGTCGCCAAAGAGTTCAACACCATCGCGGTCGACGACGGCATTGCCATGGGACATGGCGGCATGCTGTATTCCCTGCCTTCGCGAGAGCTCATCGCCGATTCCGTCGAATACATGGTCAACGCGCATTGCGCCGACGCCATGGTGTGCATCTCGAACTGCGACAAGATCACGCCGGGAATGCTGATGGCCGCCATGCGCCTGAACATCCCGGTGGTGTTCGTTTCGGGCGGCCCCATGGAGGCCGGCAAGGTCATCGACACCGGCACCAAGAAAGTGCTGATGAAGCTCGATCTGGTCGACGCCATGGTCAAGGCGGCGGACGCCCAGGTCAGCGACGCCGAAGTACAGACCATCGAGCGCAGCGCCTGTCCCACTTGCGGCTCATGTTCCGGCATGTTCACCGCAAACTCCATGAACTGCCTGACCGAAGCCCTGGGCCTGGCCCTGCCGGGCAACGGTTCGCTGCTGGCTACGCATGCGCGCCGCCAGTCGCTGTTCGAGAACGCCGGCAGGCTGGTCGTCGATCTGTGCAAGCGCTATTACGAGCAGGACGATGCCTCGGTTCTGCCGCGCAACATCGCCACCGTGCAGGCGTTTGAAAACGCCATGGCCCTGGACGTCGCCATGGGCGGCTCGACCAACACCGTGCTGCACCTGCTCGCCGCCGCCCAAGAGGCCGGCGTCGCCTTCACAATGTCGGACATCGACCGCATTTCGCGCCGCGTGCCCTGCCTGAGCAAGGTGGCGCCCGCCACCGACAAATACCATATGGAAGACGTCCACCGCGCCGGCGGCATCTTCGGCATCCTGGGCGAACTGGCCCGTGCCGGCCTGCTCAACCTGGACGTCGGCAATGTGCACAGCGGCACGCTGCGCCAGGCCATCGACCGCTGGGACGTGAACAGCGGCCACGCTGCCGAAGAAGTGCTGGACTTCTACCGCGCCGCCCCCGGCGGCGTGCCCACTCAGGTGGCCTTCAGCCAGGACCGCTACTACGACACGCTGGACGTCGACCGCGAAGGCGGCTGCGTGCGTTCGCGTGAACACGCCTATTCGCAGGACGGCGGCCTGGCCGTGCTGTACGGCAACCTGGCGCCCAACGGCTGCATCGTCAAGACGGCGGGCGTGGACGAAAGCATACTCACCTTCACCGGCACGGCGCGTGTCTACGAAAGCCAGGAATCGGCGGTCGAGGGCATTCTGGGCGGCGAGGTCAAAGCCGGGCACGTGGTCATCATCCGCTACGAAGGCCCCAAGGGCGGCCCGGGCATGCAGGAAATGCTCTATCCCACCTCTTATCTCAAGTCCATGGGGCTGGGCGCCAGCTCGGCGCTGCTTACCGACGGCCGTTTCTCGGGCGGCTCGTCCGGCCTGGTCATCGGCCATGCTTCGCCCGAGGCGGCGGAGGGCGGCAACATCGGCCTGGTCAACGACGGCGACACCATCGAGATCGACATCCCCAACCGCCGCATCCACCTGGCCATCAGCGAACAAGAGCTTGCCGAACGGCGCGCCGCCATGGAGGCGCGCGGCGACAAGGCCTGGCAGCCCGTCGATCGCGAGCGCTATGTGTCCCAGGCCCTGCAGGCCTACGCCGCCCTGGCCACCTCGGCCGACCGAGGCGCGGTGCGCGACGTCAGCCAACTGCGCAATCGATAGGCCTAGGGCCGCAATAGCCGGCGCATGCCCCTGACACTGCTGAACATTGTCTTACCCGTGGCGGCCGTCGCCGTCCTGGGCTTCTTGTTCGGCAGGCGTCAGGCGCGCCGGCCGGACATGGATTTCATCAATCACGCCAATGTGATGGTGTTCTGTCCGGCGCTGGTGTTTTCCGCCCTGCTGGACAATCCGGTCGACCTGGTGCACAGCTGGCCGCTGGTGGCCGCCGGAGTCCTGATCATCATCGTGCCGGGCGTGCTGCTGGCTTTGACGCCGCAGCGAGGCGTGGCTCGAAGAGCGTTCCTGGTGACAGGGATGTTCCGCAATACCGGCAACGTCGGCATCCCGCTGATGATGCTGGCGTACGGCAGGCATCTGATGGGCGACATCGTGGTGTTGTTCGTGCTGTCGAACCTGATGCATTTTTCGCTCGGCCTGATCCTGTTGTCGCGCAGCAGCAGCCGCTGGATGTGGCTGCGCAATCCGAACATCTGGGCCGCCGTATCGGGCGTGCTTCTTGCGCCGTATCGCCAGAACTTTCCGCCCTTTGTCGCGACCCTCGTCGAAATGCTGGGCCAGATAGCCATTCCCCTGATGCTGTTCTCGCTGGGCGTGCGGCTTGCGCAGGACCGCATCGACCAATTGGGCCTGGCGCTGCGCATCAACGCACTTTACCTGCTTGCCGGTCTGCTGACCTTGCCGATTGTGTTGTGGATGTTGCCGCTGACGCCCGAGTGGTCTCGCCTGGTGGTGCTGTCGGCCATGCTGCCGCCCGCTGTGCTGAATTACCTGTTGTGCGAACAGTACCGTGCCGATCCCCGCATCGTCGCCAGCGTGGTGTTGCTGGGCAACGTGATGTCCCTCGTGACGATACCGTTGGTGGTGTGGGTCACGCTGGTGTGGTGGTAGGCGACATCGGGCTTGGGCCGGTCGCAGCAATGGAGGATGCAAGTACGTTTTTTACTTTCTTAGAACGGTGGGTTGTACCCAAATAAGGTATGATCAAACCTATTATGGGTAAGAAAAACACGGTGCGGCCTAAGAGCCTCGCGGATGCTCTCTTTTCTGGCACCAAGCAACGGGTGCTGGCGATTCTTTACGGCCAGCCGGAACGCAGTTTCTATGCGAATGAGTTAATCGGTCTGGCAGCCAGCGGTTCGGGGGCGGTGCAACGCGAACTTGCCACGCTGACCGATAGCGGGCTGGCCACTGTCAAGACTGTGGGCAATCAAAAACATTATCAAGCCAATCTCGATTCGCCTATTTTCGGCGAACTACGTGCGATCATACAAAAAACTGTCGGCTTGGCAGACCCATTGAAAGAGGCGCTTGAGCCTTTTGCGCCTCTTATCCTGGCTGCTTTTATCTACGGCTCTATCGCAAAAAGGACTGATACCGTCGCCAGTGATATAGACTTGATGCTGATCAGCAATGAAGTCAGCTATGGTGAATTATTTTTGGCGCTCGAGGAGGTAAGCATTCGCCTTGGCCGTCCGGTAAACCCCACGATTTGGTCTCTAGAAGAATTCGAAAGACGCCATGTTCGGCAAGAATCGTTTTTGTCCCGTGTGATAAAGCAGCCTAAAATCTGGCTCATAGGAGGGAATGATGTCCTCGGCATTCGTGAACCTATGCGGCCCGGGGAAGCCTTTACGGGTCGAGCCTCCTGACCATAGGGAGCTAGAAGGTTTGATTCGTTCGGGACATGCCCGAATGCGTGACGCGCTGAACACTACCCTCTCAATAGAGAGTCGGTTCGATCTAGCCTACAACGCGGTGCACGCACTCTGTCTTGCAGCGTTGCGCTGGCATGGCTATCGCCCGAGCAATCGATATGTCGTTTTCCAATTACTGCCGGATACGCTGGGTCTGGGTCCGGACGTTTGGCGCGTCCTAGCAAAATGCCACGGCATCCGCAATCTGAGCGAGTACGAAGGTGACTTGAATATCGACGAACGTATTGTCATTGATTTACTGGCTGCGACTCGCACTGTCGTAGACAAAGTCGATATGTTGTTGTCGTTGCGATAGAAGACGTGGAGAGCAATCAGGCTGGGCACAGCGCCATCGTCATCCTTGCGCTCCGTCCGCGCTGGTGACACACTGGCCTTTTGAGCCAGGAGACCGCCATGCCCGAAGAAAAGCGCCGCTTGCGTTCGGCCCATATCACCCAGGGGGCCGAGCGGGCGCCCAACCGGTCCATGTACTATGCCCTGGGCTACACCGAAGAAGACTTTTCCAAGCCCATGGTGGGCGTGGCGAACGGGCACAGCACCATCACGCCTTGCAACAGCGGCCTGCAAAAGCTGGCGGACGCGGCCATAGCGGCCATCGCGGCGGGCGGCGGCAACGCCCAGGTGTTCGGCACGCCCACCATCTCCGACGGCATGGCCATGGGCACCGAAGGCATGAAGTATTCGCTCGTATCGCGCGAGGTCATCGCCGACTGCGTCGAAACCTGTGTGCAGGGCCAGTGGATGGACGGGGTTCTGGTGATAGGCGGCTGCGACAAGAACATGCCCGGCGGCATGATGGGCATGCTGCGCGCCAACGTGCCGGGCATCTATGTATACGGCGGCACCATTCTGCCGGGCCGGCTCGACGGTAAAGACCTGAACATCGTCAGTGTGTTCGAGGCGGTGGGCGAGAACGCCGCGGGCCGGCTCAGCGACAAAGAACTCAAGCGCATCGAGCTGCACGCCATACCCGGCCCCGGCTCGTGCGGCGGCATGTACACCGCCAACACCATGAGCTCGGCCTTCGAGGCAATGGGCATGAGCCTGCCTTACTCATCCACCATGGCCAATGTGCACGACGAAAAAGCCGAGTCGGCCGCCGAGTCGGCGCGGGTGCTGCTGCAGGCCATAAAGAACGATCTCAAGGCGCGCGACATCGTCACACGCGAGTCCATCGAGAACGCGGTCAGCGTCATCATGGCGATAGGCGGGTCCACCAACGCGGTGCTGCACTTCCTGGCCATCGCCCACGCGGCGGGAGTGCGCTGGACCATCGACGATTTCGAGCGGGTGCGCAAGAAAGTGCCGGTGCTTTGCGACCTCAAGCCCAGCGGCCGCTACCTAGCGGTGGACTTCCATCGGGCGGGCGGCGTGCCCATGGTGATGAAGCTGCTGCTCGATGCGGGCCTGCTGCATGGCGACTGCATGACGATAACGGGACAGACCGTGGCCCAGCAGCTCGAAGGCCTGCCCGACACGCCCTACGCGGACCAGGACGTCATCCGCGGCCTGGACAAGGCCCTGTATGCCCAGGGACACCTGGCCATACTCAAGGGCAATCTTTCCACCGAGGGCTGCGTGGCCAAGATCACCGGCCTGAAAACGCCGGTCATGACCGGCCCCGCGCGGGTCTTCAACGACGAGCAGTCGGCGCTGGCCGCCATTCTCCAGGGACGCATCAAGGCGGGCGACGTCATGGTGCTGCGTTATCTCGGCCCCAAGGGCGGGCCGGGCATGCCCGAAATGCTGGCGCCCACCAGCGCCCTGATCGGCGCCGGGCTGGGCGATTCCGTGGGCCTGATCACCGACGGCCGCTTCTCGGGCGGAACCTGGGGCATGGTGGTGGGCCATGTGGCGCCCGAAGCGGCGGTGGGCGGCTGCATCGCCCTGGTCGAAGAGGGCGACTCCATCACCATCGACGCGCACAAGCAAGTGCTGCAGCTCAATGTGTCCGACGGCGAGCTGGCCCGCCGCCGCGAGCGCTGGACGCCGCCCCAGCCGCGGTACACCCGCGGCGTGCAGGCCAAGTTCGCCTTCAATTGTTCCAGCGCCAGCACCGGCGCGGTGCTCGACGAGTTCTGACTCAAGCCACCCGCGCCGGCGCGCCGGCCGTCGGGCCCGTGGGCCGGCTGCGATACAGCAGAAAGCCCACGATGGCCAGGTTGAGCAGGTTCCAGCCGATGCAGAAGACGAAGGCCAGAAAATAGGAATGGCTGGCGTCGTAGACCTTGCCCGGCAGCCAGCCCCCCAGGGCCATGCCCAGCATGGTGGCCATGATGACGGTGCCCACGCGCGCCCCCGCTTCGCGCGGTGAAAAATACTCGCGCACGATGATGGCGTAGGTGGGCACGATGCCGCCCTGGAACAGCCCGAACAGGGCCGAGACGATATACAGCGAAACCAGCCCCTTGGTCGGCAGAAACATGAACAGGGCGATCATCTGCAGGAATGATGTCAGCAGCAGCGTGCGCAGGCCGCCGATGCGGTCGCACACCGCACCGAAGAACAGCCGGCTGGCAATGCCGCATGCCAGCATCAGCGAAAGCATCTCGGCGCCCCGCGCGGGGCTGAAGCCCAGGTCGATGCAGTAGGCGACGATGTGCACCTGGGGCATGGCCATGGCCACGCAACAGGCGACCCCCGCGATGCTGAGCAGGAGCTGGGCGCGCCCCGGCGACATGCCGAAGGGGCGGTCGCTTGCCGCGGCGGCGCGCGCCAGATGACGCGGACGGTTCTTGCCTTGCGGCACATTGCTGTGGCCGGTGGGCGGCGGCGCCCGCATCAGCATGGCCAGCCCGGCCATGGTGACCAGGCAGAACAGGCCCAGGTAAATATAAGTCTGGCGCCAGCCCGCTTGGAGTATGAAGTGCTGGACGACGGGTGGAGCGATGGTGCCGCTCAGGTAGTTGCCGCTGGCCGCCACGGCAACCGCCAGCCCGCGGTAGCGCACGAACCACAGCGAAGTGTCCGCCACCAGGGGAGCGAAGGCGCTCGAGCCGCCGAGCGTCCCCAGCAGCACGCCGTGGATGGCGATGAAGACCCAGATATTGCTCGCCAGCGCCGAGAGGATATAGCCCGACCCCAGGCCCACGGCGCCGACCAGCAAAGGCACGGTGACGCCGTAGCGGTCGGAGAGATGGCCCATGAGTATGCCGCCCAGCCCGAAGCCCACCATCATGATGGTGTAGGGCAGCGATGCGACCCCCCGCGCCGAGCCGAAATCGGCCTGTACCGCCGGCAGCACGACGGCCATGATGTACATGCCGGCCGTGCCTATGGTCATGAGCGCCAGGGTGACGAGCAGGCGCACGACGGCCTGCCGGGAATCGGGCGCAGAGGGACGTGTCTGAGAAGGCGCTTCGCGTGCCACGGCGGGACCAGGTTAGCGGCCTTCCGCGGCCGCGGAGCGCCTCCAGGGGCTTCCCGCGGCCGCAGCCGGCCGACCGTATTGAAAAGGTTTAGAAGGGATAGTGGCGGGGCGCGGTCTGGACGGAGATCCAGCGCAGTTCGGTGAACTCGTGGATGCCGGCCTTGCCGCCGAAGCGGCCGAAGCCGCTGCCCTTGACTCCGCCGAACGGCATTTGCGCCTCGTCGTGGACGGTGGGCCCGTTGACGTGGCAGATTCCAGACTGGATGCGGGCCGCCACCTGCCAGGCGCGCGCGGCGTCCTTGCCGAACACCGCGGCCGAGAGGCCGTAGTCGTTGTCGTTGGCGACGGCGATGGCTTCTTCGGCGCCGTCGACGCGCACAATGCCCTTGACCGGACCGAAGGATTCGTCGCTGTAGATCTTCATGTCGGAGGTGACGTGGTCGATCAGCGTGGCGGGGATCAGCGTGTTGTCGGCCTTGCCGCCGCAAAGCAGCTTGCCGCCCTTGGCCAGCGCGTCGTCGATGAGGGCGTTGCAGCGTTCGACCGTGGCCATGTCGACCACCGAACCCAGCACGACCGGGCCTTCGCGAGGGTCGCCCAGGGGCAGGCTCTTGGCCTTTTCGGTCAGGCGGGCGACGAAGTCGTCGGCCACTTTTTGATCGACGATGATGCGCTCGGTCGACATGCAGATTTGCCCGGAGTTGGCGAAAGCGCCGAACGCCGCCGCATTGACCGCGTCATCGAGGTCGGCGTCGTCGAGCACGACGAGCGGCGCCTTGCCGCCCAGCTCGAGCACCGAAGGCTTGAGATACTTGGCGCAGGTGGCGGCGATGATCTTGCCGACCCGGGTCGAGCCCGTGAAGTTGACGCGGCGCACGGCGGGATGGGCGATGATGGCTTCGACGATTTCACCGGCGTCGGCGGGCGCGTTGGTAATGAAGTTGACCACGCCCTCGGGGAAGCCGGCCTCGCTCAGCGCTTCGATGATGAGGCCGTGGGTGGCCGGGCAGATTTCGGATCCCTTGAGAATGACGGTGTTGCCGCAGGCCAGAGGGGTGGCGACGGCGCGCACGCCCAGGATGACGGGTGCGTTCCAGGGCGCCATGCCCAGCACGACGCCGGCCGGCTGGCGCACGCCCATGGCGAGGCTGCCGGGCACGTCGGAGGGAATGACTTCGCCGTGTATCTGCGTGGTGAGGGAGCCGGCTTCGACCAGCATGTTGGCGGCCAGTTGCACATTGAATGCGGCCCACATCGCCGAGGCGCCGGTTTCATGCGCCACGGCTTCGATGAAGGCTGCTTCTTTGGCCTTGAGGGCCTGGCCTGCCTTGATGAGCAGCGCGCGGCGCTCGGTCGGACCCATGGCCGCCCAGGCGGGAAACGCCTTGGATGCTGCCTCGACGGCCGCGACTGCGTCATCGACCGTGGCGGCCGGCGCTGTGGTGGCCACCTTGCCGTCGAGCGGGTTGCGGCGCTCGAAGGTGGCGCCGTTGCTTGCCGCCCTTTGCCGGCCGTTGATGAGCAGGGAGATCGATGACATGTTTTCCTCCAGGGAATTTATGGTTTATTGAGAGCATAACCCATGGCGGCCTAGGACCTGTTGACGCTAAAAGGACGGCCGCACGGGCCCTAGAGGGTCAGCCGCCCATGATGTGGCGTTCGCGTATCAATTTGCCGAAGCGCTCGGCGTCGTCGACCGCCTTCTGGCCGAACTCGTCCGGCGTCATGGGGGCCGGTTCGGAACCCATGACGGCAAGCGTTTCCTTGAAGGCATCGGAGCGAACGATCTTGTTGATCTCGGTGTTCATTTTTTCGATGATTTCGGGCGGCGTGCCGGCCGGCGCATAGAAGCCGAAGTAAGTGTCCGCGTCGAAATCGGTCAGCCCGGCCTCGTGCAGCGTGGGTACGTCTGGAAAGCGGGTGGAGCGATGCATGCTGCCTATGGCCAACAGCTTGAGCTTGCCGGCTTCGACGTTGGCCAGGCCGATGCCCGGGTCGAACATGAAATCGACCTGTCCGCCCAGCAGGTCGCGCATGGCCGGCGCCGCGCCCCGATAGGGAATATGCACCGCATCGACGCCCGCTTTCTCTTTGAAGAGCTCGCCCGCCAGGTGCGGTGAGGAGCCGTTGCCCGGTGAACTGTAGTCGAGCTTGCCCGGGTTCTTCTTGAGATGGTCGATGAACTCTTGCACATTGTCGGCGGGGACTTCAGGCGTGGTTTCGAGGTATACGATCACGCGCGCTGCCGCGGCCACCGGCACCAGGTCCTTCATGGGGTCGAACGTCATGTTGTCGTAGATGAGCGGGTTGATCGAGACCATGCCGCCGGAGGACATCAGGAAGGTATAGCCGTCCGGCGCGGCCTTGGCCGCCGCATCGCCGCCGATATTGCCGCCCGCACCGGCCTTGTTCTCAACCACGAAGGGCTGCCCCAGGGCTTCTCTGAGCGGCTCGGTGATGGCCCGCGCGATCTTGTCGGCCGCGCCGCCGGGCGGGAAGTTGACGATGACGGTGACGGGTTTGTTGGGCCATTGCTGCGCCGGCGCCGGGGCCGGCATCAAGGCAAGGACGGCCGTGGCCGCGGCGGCCAGCGCCATGCCGCGGCCGAGCAGAAGGCGCCTGCGTGGGGAATGAGCTGTTTTCATGTTTGTCTCCGTGTGGTTATGTGCTGCGGTTTATCCGGAATGCGGCCCTGGTGCTTCAGGCCGCTGATCGTCTCAGGCGACCCGTACTTCGACCAGAATGGGTCCTTTGGACTGCAGCGCCGACTTCAGGGTGCCGGCCAGCTGGGCCGGATCTTCTACGCGCAGGGCCTCGCAGCCGTGCCCTTTGGCCAGGGCGATGAAGTCCAGCCCCGGCAGCTCGGAGCCCTGCAGGTGGTCGCCCGGCTTGAAGCCGAAGGTATGGGCGAACTCCTGCAGCGCGGCATAGCGCTGGTTGTTGATGATGACGAAGGTGATGGGCAGTTGAAGCTGTACGGCGTTCCAGAGCGCCTGGATGGAATACATGCTGGAGCCGTCTCCGACCAGGCCGATGATGCGTTTGCCGGGCATGCCCAGGGCCACGCCGACCGAGGCCGGCAGGCCGTAGCCCAGCCCGCCGCTGGCCATGGTGTAGAAGGTCTCGCTGCGGTAGATGGGCATGTAGCGGTGCATCACCGGCCGGGCGCTGGGGGCCTCTTCGACGATGACGGTGTCGGGCGCGCGCACTTCGTCCAGCGTTTGCAGCAGATAGGCCACCGACATGGGCGTGGAGGGTTCGGCGCGCGGGGCTTTTTGCCGGAGGGGGGGCGCCGGCCGCTTCGGCGGGGTGGTGGCCCGCAGCAGCGCGGAAACGCCGGCCCGCACTCCGCATACCAGAGCCGTGCCTTCGGGCGCCCAGGCGGCGATGGCGGGGTCGTCGATGATTTGCGCCAGCCTGGCGCCCGCCGGCAGATGGGGGCCCTCGCCTTCGATGTGATAGGTAAAGGCCGGCGCGCCCAGAACGAGTATGGCGTCGTGTCCCCCCAGCGCGCCGACGATTTTTGCGCGTTCGGCGGCCAGGTAGCCCGCGAACAGGGGATGGTCGCCGGGAAAGCCGCAACGCGCCGACATGGGGGCGATCCAGACGCGCGCGTTGTGCTTCTCGGCCAGCTGCAGGGTTTCATCCCAGGCGCCGTCGCGGTCCACGCCCGTGCCGACGACGAAGGCGGGCCGCTCGCAGCGGTCGAGCATGTCGGCCACCTGGGCCAGGATGTCGGCCTGGGGCGCGGCGGCGGTGCTGACCGTGCGCGGCCGCAGATAGTCGCAGCGCCGGTTCCAGTCGTCGGATGGAATCGACACCAGCACCGGGCCGCAGGGCGCTTGCGTCGCCATATAGTAGGCGCGCGCAATCGCCTGGGGCACGTCCTCGGCCCGGGCCGGCTCCACGCTGTATTTGACGTAGGGCATGGCCAGGTGAGTGGGATCGGATGAGGACAGGAAGGGGTCGTACGGCAGAATGGAGCGGGCCTGCTGGCCGGCGGAAATGACCAGGGGCGTGGCGTTTTTATGGGCGGTGAAGATGGCGCCCATGGCATTGCCCACGCCGGCCGCCGAGTGCAGGTTGACGAAGGCCGCCTTGCGCGTCGCCTGGGCGTAGCCGTCGGCCATGCCGACGACCACGGCCTCGTGCAGCCCGAGCTGATAGCTGAAATCGTCGGGAAAATCCAGGAAGAGCGCCAGTTCGGTAGACCCCGGATTGCCGAAAATGGTGGTCATGCCGAAAGAGCGCAAAAGATCGAGTACGGCGTCGCGCACCGTGGGGCGGGAATCGCCGGTGGCGGCTGCGGCGCGTAGGGAGGACGGCTGGCCTGACATGTCTTGATTCCTTGCTGAGCGTGGCAGGTGGCCGGGCCATGGCCCGGTCGCTCATTGATTATGTGGTCCTGCGAGTCATAATCCAATAAGATAAAAATAATATGGCTTATTAGAAAAATGAATATCAAGGACATCGACCTCAATCTGTTGCGACTGTTCGACGCTATCTACAGAACCCGCAACGTCAGCCGGGCCGCCGAGGCCCTGGACATCAGCCAGCCCGCCGCCAGCCAGGGCCTGGCCCGGCTGCGCGCGGCGATGAACGACCCTCTTTTCGTGCGACATTCGGTGGGAGTGCGTCCCACCCCCCGGGCGGACAGGCTGGCCGGCGTGGTGCGGCAGTCGCTGGGCGCGCTCGAACTGGCGCTGAACGAAGCCGCGTCGTTCGACCCCCGCCGGTCGCGGCGGGTCTTTCGCATACATATGAGCGACATCGGCGAGGGACGTTTCCTGCCCGACCTGTTGCAGGCGCTGCGCGAGCGGGCTCCGGGCGTGCGCATCGATACGCGGCCGGTCGCCGCCGCCGACATCGCCGACGCCCTGGACGATGCGCGCCTGGACTTCGCATTCGGCTTCCTGCCCCAAGTTCGCGACACCCGCCGCGTCAAGCTGCTCGACGACCGCTACATCGTATTGCTGCGCAGCGGCAACCCCTTCCTGCGCAATCGTAAAACCGAAGTGTCGCTGGAGGACCTGCGCGAGCTGGAGTTCGTCGCGGTGCGCACGCATCGGGACACCCTGCGCATCCTGCATCTGCTCGGCCTGGAGGACCGGCTTCGATTGACCACCGAGCATTTCGTGGTGCTGCCCGCCATCGTCAGGGCCACCGACCTGGGCGTCGTCATGCCGCGCAACATCGCGCTCAACTTTGCGCAGGAAGGGCCTTACGCCATCATCGAACCCGCGTTTCCCTTGCGTGAATTCACGGTGTCGCTGCACTGGAGCAAGCGTTTCGAATCCGATCCGGCCATCCGCTGGTTCCGCGACCTGGCGGTCGAGATTTTCGCGGAGCCGGCGGCCTGACGGCGGCGCAATGGGATAGGGCGCGATGCTGGCCCAGGCCGAGCTGACACTGCCCTTACATCTTTTATGCTTCTTTGCGTTTATTGACGTTCTGTAGCGTCGATTCTTCGCAATTTCAAAGGTTTAAGGCGATTTATCAAAAGTGCGTCGGTGCGCCTGATTGCAGAATGAAATCAGATTTACTGGTTCGTTACTGTTTCAGATGCCCGCGCTTCGCATTCTGCTGATCGACAACAATCCTCAACAACTTCGTCCCTTGATCGAAGCGCTGAAGGAACAAGGCTACCGACCCACCGTCGCGTACGATGGGTCGATGGGATACGCACGCGCCGTGGCCGTCTTGCCGGACGTCATCCTGCTCGAGAGCCAGCTCCCCAAAATGGACGGCCTGACGTTGGCGCGGATGTTGGCCGCCAACGTACAGACGGAACACATCCCGCTGTTGTTCCTCTCGGAATCGGCCTCGCCGGAGATGCGCCTCGCCGGATTGCGCGCGGGCGCGGTCGACTACATCGCCAAGCCCTTCGAGCCGGCGGAGGTCATCGAACGGATAGACATCCACACGCGGCTGGCGAGCCGCAGGGCGCCGGCGGTGGAAAGGACCGCGGGGGACGGAGCCGGGCATGGCGACGCAAAGCCGGGCGAAGCCGCGGCCCCGCAATACGAAGCGAGAAAATCCGCGCGGCGCGGCGCCTACCACCATGACGATGTATTGTTCAGCGCGATTCGACGCATCGTCCTCGAGGAGCTGGAACACCCGCCCTCCGCCGCCGAACTGGCAAAAAGCCTCGGCGTCTCGCAACATCGGCTGGCGGCGGTAATCAAGGCGCAGACCGGCGCCAGCCTGTTCGAGTTCGTGCGCGGCAAGCGCATGGAAAAGGCGTCGCGGCTGCTGGTCCGCACCGGGCTGTCCGTCACCGACATAGCGGCCGAAGTCGGCTACTCGAGCGCCGCGAACTTCACCACCGCCTTTCGCGATTACTTCGGCCTGACCCCCACCGCCTACAGAAAGAACCGTCCGTCCAGATGAGCCGCTGCCGGGGCGATGCCGCCTGCCAGTGAGAAGTTTGATGCGCGTCAAAAAGAAAAGCGGCTCATTTGCTACGATTTGTAGCGGCGCCATGCATGCGCTTTCAACGGAGGGCTTCCATGTTTTTCCATAATTCGACGTTATTGCTGCTGGTGGTACTCGGCGTGATCGCGGCCTTCATCGGCTTTGGCCTGCGCGATCGGAATCTGGGCCTCGTCCTGCTCGGAATCGGCTTTCTGGCAATTGTCTACGCGGTCATCACCAAGGCGATCGAACTTTTTGGTTGACTGCTGAAGGCCGGACGCCGTATTTCTGCTTCCTTCCCATCCATCCGATTCACGCCTTTCCTTCGCCTTAGCGGGCCTGCGGATTGCTGACCATTTAATCGAATATTGGTACTAACCCTGATTAGTTTCGATACATAAATCTCAAAAAATAGACTAATATCAAAATCTAGACAGGAGTGGGAGGGCACGTCGATGTCCGCATATTCAACAGTCAAAAATCCTTCACAGGAGTAGAACCGTGCAAGCTCAGACCGAACCGGCGACCCCCGTCGTCGATCAAGACAAAGTCACCCGATACGGGTGGAGGGCCCTGGCGGGGTCGACCGTCGGCTACGCCATGGACGGCTTCGACCTGCTCATCCTGGGCTTCATGCTGTCGGCCATTTCGTCCGAACTGATGCTCAGCCAGAGCCAGGCCGGCTCGCTGGTCACCTGGACGCTGGTGGGCGCCGTGGCGGGCGGCATCATCTTCGGCTCGCTCAGCGACTATTACGGCCGCGTGCGCGTTTTGACCTGGACCATCGTGCTGTTCGCGGTGTTCACGGGGCTGTGCGCGGTGGCGCAGGGCTATTGGGACCTGCTCATCTATCGCACCATCGCCGGCCTGGGCCTGGGAGGCGAGTTCGGCATAGGCATGGCATTGGCCGCCGAGGCCTGGCCGGCCAAGCACCGCGCGCGGGTGTCCTCGTATGTGGCGCTGGGCTGGCAGGCGGGCGTGCTGGGCGCGGCCCTGCTGACGCCCTTGCTGCTGCCCCATATCGGCTGGCGCGGCATGTTCCTGGTGGGCGTCATTCCCGCCTTCATCGCCTGGTACATCCGCAACCGCTTGCACGAGCCCGAGGTATTCGTGCGCAAGGCCAAGGAGAAAGGCGCCTTGGGCAGGTCGTTCAGGCTGTTGGTCAAGGACGCGGCCACGACCAAAGTCAGCATAGGCATCATTATCCTGTGCGGGGTGCAGAACTTCGGCTACTTCGGCATCATGATCTGGATGCCCAGCTATCTGTCCTCCGAACTGGGCTTCACGCTCACCAAGTCCGCCATGTGGACGTCGGTCACCATCGTGGGCATGGCCATCGGCATCTGGGTGTTCGGCCAGCTTGCCGACCGCATCGGCCGCAAGCCCAGCTTCCTGCTGTTCCAGGCGGGTGCCGTGGTCATGGTCCTGTACTACTCGCGGCTGACCGATCCGGCGACCATGCTGTGGGCCGGCGCGCTTATGGGCGTGTTCGTCAACGGCATGCTGGGCGGCTACGGGGCCCTGATTTCCGAGGCGTATCCCACCGAGGCCCGCGCCACGGCCCAGAACGTCCTGTTCAACATCGGCCGCGCCATCGGCGGCTTCGGCCCGGTCGTGATCGGGGCGCTCGCCATGGCCTATTCCTTCCACGTGGCCATCGGCCTGCTGGCCGCCATTTATGTCGTCGACATGCTGGCCACCATATTCCTCATTCCCGAGCTCAAGGGCGTGGAGCTGGAGTGAGATTGAACGCAGTGCGGGCGGCCGCGGCCGCCCATCCGGGCAGGGAGGCGCAATGACGCAGAAAGAAGGGTTTCAACGCAATGCCGAGAGCGTCGCATCGCATCGCTGCGAAGTGGTGGAGCACCGTTGGGTCAACGATCGCTATAAGTATCTTCGCCTGAAGGCGCCGGGCCGGCTGGCCGAGGCGACGCGGGCCGGCCAGTTCTATCAATTGAAGTGTCCGATCAGCGACGACCTGCAGCCTTTTCTGCTGCGGCCCATGAGCGTCTACGGGATGGGGCCCGAGCCCGAAACCCTGGAGTTCCTGTACAACGTCACCGGCCTGGGTACCCGCGCCATTTCCGATCTGGCCGTGGGCGGACACATGGACATCGTCGGCCCGTTGGGCAATACCTTTCGCCTCGACCCCGGCTTCGAGCGCATCATGGTGGTGGCGCGGGGCGTGGGGCTGGCCACCATGGCGCCTCTGGTGCGGATGGCGGCGGCGCGGGGTGTCGCCATCACGGCCATCATGTCCGCGCGCGCGCCCAAAGACCTCATGCGGGACGAATTCCTGCGCGGCGCTCCCGCCGACGTGCACTGCGTCTACGACAGCGACGGCTCGTCCGACGTGGACGCGGTCGAGGTGCTGATACGCCGGCTGTTCGAGCAGCACAGGCACGATGCCGTCTACACCTGCGGCTCGCATCGCCTGCTGATGCTGCTGCAGCGGGTGCTTGCCGATTTTCCCGATGTGCTCGGCCAGGTGGCGATGGAGCAGCGCATGGCCTGTGGAATGGGCGTCTGCCTGTCCTGTGTGCGCCTGTTCGACACCGAGGGCGGCGACAAGCAATTCCTGCGCGTCTGCCGCGAAGGGCCGGTTTTTTCGATACGCGACGTGGTCGGGGAGGTGGAGTTTGGCTAAGCTCAATGTCAAGGTCGGAGACCTGCAACTGCGCAATCCGGTCATGCCGGCCTCCGGCTGCTTCGCCATCGAATATTCCGAAGCCCTGGATTTCAACCAGCTCGGGGCGCTGGTGATCAAAAGCGTGTCGCCCAAGAGCCGGGCCGGCAACCCGACCCCGCGTGTGGCCGAAACCCCCAGCGGCATGCTCAATTCCATCGGCATACCCAGCAAGGGGCTGGACTACTACCGGCGCGAAGTGCTGCCTCCCTATACCCGCTACGACACACCCGTGGTCGTTTCCATTTCGGCCGACACGGTCGACGAGTTCGCCCGGGCCGTGGCCGAGATGTCGCTGCCCGAAGTGGCCGTCATCGAAGCCAATATCTCCTGTCCGAATCTCGAGGCCGACGGCATGGCCTTTGCCATGGATCCGGAAACGACCTATAAGGCGGTCAGCGCCATACGGCGCCATACCAGCCATCCCTTCTGGGCCAAGCTCACCCCCAACGCGTCCCATGTGGCCGTGGTGGCCAAGGCGGCCGAAGAAGCCGGAGCGGACGGCATCGTCATGGGCAACACCATGCTGGGCATGTCGATCGACGTGCGCACGCGCAAGCCCAAGCTGGGCAACGTCATGGGCGGCCTGTCCGGGCCGGCCATCAAGCCGGTTGCGCTGCGCATGGTCCACCAATGCTATCGCAGCGTCCACATTCCCATCATAGGCTGCGGCGGCATCGGCTGCGCCGAGGACGCGGTCGAATTCATGCTGGCCGGGGCGACGGCGGTGCAGGTGGGCACGGCATCGTTCATCGATCCGGGGGTGATGCAGAAAATCATCGATGGGCTGCACGCCTATTGCGATGAAATGGGCATCGAAGACATCAGCGAGCTCACCGGCCAGGTCAAGCTCGATCGCCAATTGACCGACCGCTGGCTGCGTTTTGCCCAGCAGTCCGGTTGATGGGGCTGGGCTTAGACGGTTCCGGGAGAGCGCAATGGATCTCATGCAGTACCGCGATCTGGCCGAACAGATCTTCAACGACATCCGCGAGATGTCATTCGACGGCGTCGGCGTAACGCGTGAAAGCTATGGCGAGGGCGAGTCGGCCGCGGGCGACTACCTGACGCGGCTGGCCGAGGCCGAAGGGCTTGCGGTCGAAGCCGACCGGGCCGCCAACCTCGTATTCAGCGCGCCGGATCTCGCGGCCGAGACGCCCGCCGCCTGGGTGGGGTCGCACATTGATTCAGTGCCCCAGGGCGGCAACTACGACGGGCTGGCCGGCGTGGTGGCCGGGCTGTTGTGCCTGATCGCGCGCCAGCGCGAAGGCGGCGCCAAGGGGCCGCCTCTTCGCGTGGTTGCCTTCCGGGGCGAAGAAAGCGCCTGGTTCGGCAAGGCCTATATGGGCTCCAGCGCCCTGCTGGGCAAGCTCAGCCAGGCGGACCTGGACCTGACCCAGCGCACGACGGGCGACACGCTGGCGCAGTACATGGAGCGCGTGGGGGCCGACATCGAGGCCATACGGGCGCAGGAAGTCCTGGTCGACCTCGGCCGCATCCTGGCTTACTTCGAACTGCATATCGAGCAGGGGCCCGTCATGGTGGCGCGGCAACTGCCCGTGGCGGTGGTGTCCGGCATACGCGGCAACATCCGCCACAATCGCATCGAGTGCCTGGGCGACGCCCAGCATTCGGGCGTCGTTCCCCGCTGGCTGCGCCATGACGCCATGTTCGCCGTGTCCGATCTCATCATGCGGCTGGACGAGCATTGGCGGGTGCTGCTCGAGCGCGGCACCGACCTGGTGGTCACGGCCGGCATCGTCCAGACCGATCCGGCCGAGCACTCTATTTCGCGCATTCCCGGCCGGGTCGGCTTCAGCCTCGAAGCCCGCAGCAAAAGCACCGACACGCTCGAGGCTTTTTATCAATTGATGCGCGCCGAATGCTCGGCCATCAGCCGCGAAAGAGGGGTGAAATTCGAATTCGACCGGCGCGTATTCAGCGAACCGGCTACTATGGACCCCCGAATCTGCGATATTTTGTCCAGAGCCTGTGAAGAACGCGGCGCGCCCTACGAAGTGATTCCCAGCGGCGCGGGGCACGACGCGTCGCTGTTTGCCAACGCCGGCATACCCAGCGGCATGCTGTTCGTGCGCAACCAGAACGGTTCCCATAATCCTCACGAAGCGATGGAGATCGAAGATTTCATGTTGGGCGTGCAGGTATTGGCCGACGCCCTGGACCAATTATCTTGAGGGTTTATATGAGCGAGTTTCGCATCGAGCGCGACCTCCTGGGCGAGCGCGAAGTGCCTATCGATGCCTATTATGGGGTGCACACGCTGCGTGCGTGCGAGAACTTCCAGATCTCGGGTACGCCGGTTTCCGTTTTCCCCGAGCTGGTGGTGGCGTTGGCGTCGGTCAAGCAGGCCGCGGCCGAAGCCAATACCGAGCTCGGCCTGCTGGCGACCAAAAAGCGCGACGTCATCGTGGCGGCATGCGAAGAAGTGCGCGGCGGAGCCCTGCACGATCAGTTCGTAGTGGACGTGATCCAAGGCGGCGCCGGCACGTCGACCAACATGAACGCCAACGAGGTCATCTGCAATCGGGCGCTCGAACTCATGGGGCACGAGCGCGGCCAGTACAAGTTCCTGCATCCCAACGAAGACGTCAACATGGCGCAGAGCACCAACGACGTCTACCCGACGGCCCTGCGCATCGCCACGCTTTTTTCCATGGACCGCCTGCTGGCCGCCATGGAGCATCTGCGCGCCGCGTTCGACGCCAAGGCGGTGGAGTTCTCTCCTTTGCTGAAGATAGGCCGCACGCAGCTGCAGGATGCCGTGCCCATGACCCTGGGGCAGGAGTTTTCCACCTACGCGCGCATGCTCGAAGAAGACATCATGCGGCTGGGCGAGGCCAAGGTTCTCATCAGCGAGATCAACCTGGGGGCGACGGCCATCGGCACCGGCATTACCGCCCACCCCGACTATGCAGCCAAGGCCTTGCAGTCGCTGAACCGCATCACCGGGCTGACGCTGTGCACCGCGCCCAACCTGATCGAGGCGACGCAGGATTGCGGCGCCTTCGTGCAGCTGTCCGGGCTGCTCAAGCGCATCGCCGTGAAACTGTCCAAGGTATGCAGCGACTTGCGGCTGTTGTCCAGCGGGCCGCGCTCGGGCTTCGGCGAAATCAACCTGCCTCCCATGCAGGCCGGTTCGTCCATCATGCCGGGCAAGGTCAACCCCGTCATTCCCGAGGTCGTCAACCAGATCGCCTTCGAGGTCATCGGCAACGACCTTACCGTCACCATGGCGGCCGAGGCGGGCCAATTGCAGCTCAACGCCTTCGAACCCATTATCGCCAACGCCCTGTTCCGCAGCTTCAAGCACCTGACCAACGGCTGCATGACGCTTGCCGACCGCTGCGTCAAGGGCATCACGGCCAATCCCGAGCGTCTCAAGAGCAATCTGGACAGGTCGATTTCACTGGTGACGGCGCTGAACCCCTTCATCGGCTACGAGGCGGCCACCGCGGTGGCGGCCGAAGCCTATGCCAACGGCACCAC
>Ga0180220_1001203_pt1 | contig 20427 bp, 24 predicted proteins | sample eDN5th37CBELigBY_FD_151335 | JGI IMG/M metagenome (GOLD analysis project Ga0180220, IMG submission 151335) | Enriched backyard soil microbial communities from Emeryville, California, USA - eDNA 5th pass 37_C BE-Lig BY (version 2) (version 2) | ecosystem: Environmental > Terrestrial > Soil >...
CGCCACCAGAAAGAGCGGCGCGAGAAAGCGCGCGGGACTGCGGCGGCCTGCCATTGGGTCGGCAGCATAGCCGCGACTTTGCAGGATGAACGGCGGTGACGCGCGGATTTCACGCGCGGTCGATCAGGCCAGCGCCCAGGCGGCGGCGCGCAGGCGCTCCGCCTCCCGGCGGGCGGCGGCGCCGGGCTCCTCCCCGGACGCCTCGTGCGCGCGGGCGATCGAGCGGGACGCGGTGACGAGGCCGCCGGCGCGACCGGGGGCGAACGCCGGGGCGAGGTCCTCGACCCGCCCGCCCTGCGCGCCGATGCCCGGCAGCAGGAACGGGGACCGCGGCAGCAGCTCGCGGGCACGGGCCAGGTGCTCGGGGCGGGTGGCGCCCATCACCGCGCCGATCGCCGACAGCGGCTCGCCCGCGTCGAGGCCTCGTCCCAGCCCGTCGACGAGGCGCGCCACGTGCTCCCACACGGCGCCGCCGGCGGCCAGCTCGAGGTCCTCGACGTCGGCGGCGCCGGGGTTGGAGGTGCGCACGAGCACGAACAGGCCGGCGTCCGCGCTCGCCGCCGCGGACGCGAACGGCTGCAGCGCGTCGGCGCCGAGATAGGGGTTGACGGTGACCGCGTCGGCCCGCAGGCCCTCGACGGCGCCGAACGGCGTGTCGAGGCCGGTCAGCAGGCCCTGGGCGTACGCCGCGGCGGTGACGTCGATGTCGCCGCGCTTGGCGTCGGCCAGGACCAGCAGCCCGGCGTCGCGGGCATGGGCGGCCACGCGGTGCAGCGCGGCCCAGCCGGGCGCCCCGAGCCGCTCGAAGCACGCGACCTGCGGCTTGACGGCGACGCAGGCGGGGCCCGCGGCGTCGATCAGGGCCCGGCAGTGCGCCTCGACGGCCGCGGCCGCGGCCGCGTCGGGGGCGGCGGCGCCGTCGGCGGCGCCCGCGGCCTGCGGCCACAGGCGCGACGGATCGGGGTCGAGCCCCAGGACGATCTGGGACTCGCGCTGTGCGACGCGCGCGGCCAGCCGGCCGGGGAACCCGGTCCCGGCCGCCCGCGCGCCGCCGTCCGTCACCGAGGCGATCGGAGGCCTCGGGGTCAGCCCTTGACGGCCTTCTTCAGGCCGGACCCGGCAGTGAACTTCGGCAGCTTGGCCGCCGCGATCGTGATCTTCTCGCCGGTGCGGGGATGCACGCCCTCCCGGGCGCCACGCTCGGTGACGTGGAACTTCCCGAACCCGGAGAAGTTGACCTCGCCGCCGCGCTTCAGCGTGTCCTGGATGGTCTCGATCACCGCATCGACGGCCTTGCCGGCGTCGGTCTTGGCCAGGCCGGCCTTCTGGGCGATGTGGTCGACGAACTCGGACTTCGTCACGGCTGATGCTCCTCCTTCGGAGTGGTGTGCGAGCAGCGGTCGAAGCTAACAGCGCCAGCGGACGCCGCTCGCGATGGCAGCGCGGATTTCGCGCTGTTTGCGGGATTCGCGGCGGCGATGATGTCGCCCCCGCCGGACGGCTGTCGGCTCAGAACAGCACAATGGTGTGGTGCCCCTGCCCCGAATCGCCTGGCTCGTCACCGTAGCCGTTGCCGTCATCACGGGCGTGATCGTGCTCCTCAACGGCTACACCGGCTACGGCGTGCTGTCCTTCGTGGTGGCGGCCGCGGCGGCGATCAACGTGCGCTGACCGGGGGCCGCGCGGCGCGGCGCTACCAGCCCAGGACGCGCTCGATCTTGCCCTCGCCGCGCTCGACGTCGATCGCCTCGGCGTCGGGGTTTCCCCGGGGTCCGCGATGGTCGGGGCGCTCGGCGTCGCCCGGCTGATCGGCGGCTGCAGGGGCGCGGCGCTCGGCATCGGAGGCGGCGGCGTCCCGCCGGGTGTCGTCGTGGCTCATGCGCGACGCATCCCCCGCGGCGCCCGGGCCAAACGGCGTCAGGCGCCCGCGGCGGGCGGATCTGGCGCGTCGGAGCGCTGCGGCGGCCGCAGCTCGGTCCCCGGGCGGACGCGATCGGCCGGCTCGATGTGGATGAGCACGTCGGCGTCGCCCAGCCGCTCGCGGATCGCGTCCTGCAGGCGATGGGCGGTCGCGTGGGCCTCCTCGAGCGTCGCCCCCGCGTAGAACTGCACGTGCATGTCGACGAGCCGGCGGGCGCCGGCGCGGCGGGCGCGCAGCTTGTGGAAGCCGACGACCCCGGAGGGCGCGAACGAGACGACGGTGTCGCGGATCTGCGCGAGCTCGTCCTCGGGCAGGGCCTCGTCGACCAGCACGCGGCCCGAGCGCATCAGCAGCCGCACGCCGGTCCACACGATCGCCGCGGCGACGAGGAGCGCCACCACCGGGTCCAGCCAGCTCGCGCCGGTGACCTGGACGAGCACGAGGCCGACGAGCACGCCGACCGACGTGAGCGCGTCGGTGCGCAGGTGGGCGGCGTCGCCCTCCAGCGCGGGCGACTCGGTCTCGCGGGCGCGCCGCGCCAGGACCGCGGAGACGACGAGGTTGACGACGATCGTCAGGGCGATGATCGCGATGCCGAAGCCGATCTGCTCGACCTCGCCGCCGTCGATGAGGCGCCGCACCGCCTCGACGGCGATGACGCCCGAGCCGACGAGGATCAGGACGCCCTCGACCGCCGCGGCGACGTTCTCGATCTTGTGGTGGCCGTAGGGGTGGTTCTCGTCGGCGGGCTCGTCGGCCTTGCGCACCGACACGTACGCCACGACCGACGCGACGAGGTCGATGACCGACTGCATCGCCTCGGCCAGCAGCGCCACCGACCCGGTCACCAGGCCGGCGGCGAACTTGAGGACGATCAGCAGCGCGTTGGACGTGACCGACAGCGCCGCGGCGCGGCGCTTGACCACCGGCTGCGGCGGGCGGCCGGCCGACGACGCGGCCGGCCCGGGGGTCATCTGCGGAGCCATGCCCGCAGCTCACGGACCGCGCGCCCGCGATGGCTGATCGCGTCCTTCTCGGCCGGGTCCAGCTCGGCCATCGTGCGATCGGGGTGCTCGTCGGGCACGAAGGCGGGGTCGTAGCCGAAGCCGCCGGCGCCGCGCGGCTCGGCCGCCAGCGTCCCGGTGCAGCGGCCCTCGAAGACCTCCTCGACGCCGCGGTCGGGGTCGACGTAGGCCATCGCGCAGACGTAGGCGACGCGGCTGCCCGCCGGGGCCTCGCGCAGCAGCTTGGCCAGGTTCTCCTCGTCGGTGGCGTCGGGGCCGGCGTAGCGGGCCGAGCGGACGCCCGGCGCGCCGCCGAGCGCGGCCGCCTCGATCCCGGAGTCGTCGGCGATCGCGGCGCGGCCGGTCGCCGCGGCCGCCGCCCGCGCCTTGCCGAGCGCGTTCTCGGCGAACGTCTTCCCCGTCTCGGGCGGCAGCTCGATGTCGTCGGGCAGCGGGTCGATCCCGACCGGCGCCAGCAGCGCCTCCAGCTCGCGCACCTTGTGCGGGTTGCGCGTGGCGAGCAGCAGGCGCACGGGCGGGATCAGGCGGTCGCCGCCCCGGCGGCCGCGACCGCGTCGGCCTGGACGGTGCGCAGGTGCTCGATGCCGACGGCCGCGAGCGCCAGCAGGTCGTCGAGGTGCGCGCGCGACAGCGGCGTGCGCTCGGCGGTCGCCTGCACCTCCACGAGGCCGCCGTCGCCGGTCATCACGACGTTCGCGTCGACCTCGGCGGTGGAGTCCTCGGCGTAGTCGAGGTCGAGCACCGGGGTGCCGCCGACGACGCCGCACGAGACGGCGGCGACCGAGCCGGTCAGCGGCGAGCGCTCCAGGCGCCCCTCGTCGATCAGCCGGCGCACGGCGAGGTCGAGCGCGACGTAGGCGCCCGTGATCGACGCGCACCGCGTGCCGCCGTCGGCCGTGAGCACGTCGCAGTCCAGCCACACAGTGCGCTCGCCGAGCGCCTCGAAGTCGACGACGCCGCGCAGCGAGCGCCCGATGAGGCGCTGGATCTCGACCGTGCGCCCGTCGGGGCGGCCCTTGGACACGTCGCGCTGCTTGCGCTCGCCCGTGGACGCCGGGAGCATCCCGTACTCGGCGGTGACCCAGCCGCGGCCCTGGCCGGCCATCCAGCGCGGGACGGACTCGTCGACGGACGCGGTGCAGATGACCCGCGTCTCGCCCTGGACGATCAGCACGGAGCCGGTCGCGGACGGGACGAAGCCGGGCTCGATGTGGGTGGGGCGCAGCGCATCGGGCGCGCGGCCGTACGACCGTGGGCTCATGGCGCGCATGTTCCCAGGACGCACGCGGCCGCGCGCCCCGCCGCGCTACCTGCCGCCGCCCCCGGAGCCGCCGACGCTGTCGATCGCCGCCTCGAGCTCGGCCACGATCTTCTTGCCGATGTCCTTGCCCATCGGCGCGCCGGCCACGACCACCGCGGCCAGCAGGCCGGCGATCAGCAGGATCAGCCCCACGTACTCCACCGTCCCCTGGCCGCGCTCGCCGCGCAGCCGCACTGCCAGCGCGTGCGCGCCGCCCATCCACCGGTACACCATCTCGACCTCCTCGGCTCGTTGGCATCGATGCCTGCGATGCTCCAGACCGACGTGTCACAGCGCTACACCAGTTCGCAACGAAACCGCTGCAAATGCGCGCCCTGATCGTGTCGAACATGCGGCCCGACGCCGCTCACCCGGGCCGCGGGAGCTTCGTGCGCGACCAGGCCGCCGCGCTCGCGCGCATCCCCGGCGTCGAGGTCGAGCTCGTCGAGGGCGCCCCCGGCGCGCTGGGCTACCTGCGCCTGGCCGCGCGGCTCGCGCGCGGCCGGCGCCGCCGCTACGACGTCGTCCACGCCCACTTCGGCCTCACCGCCTACCCGGCGCTCGCCGCCCGCGCCGCCGGCCGGGCCGTCACGCTCCACGGCACCGACGTGCGCCACCCCCGCAGCGGCCGGCTGACGCGCGCGATCCTGCCCCGCTACGACCTCGTGGCCGCCGCGTCCGAGGCGCTCGCGGCCGAGCTCGCGGCCACGGGCGTCCGCGACGTGCGGGTCCTGCCCTGCGGCGTCGACCTCGAGCGCCTGCGCCCGATCCCGCGCGCCGAGGCGCGCGCCCGCCTGGGCCGCGACCCCGGCGCGCCGTTCCTGCTGCTGCCCGCCGACCCGGACCGGCCGGTCAAGCGCGCCGACCGCGCCCGCGAGCTGGCCGCCGACGCCGGCGTCGAGCTCGTCACGCTCGGCCACGCGACGCCCGCCGAGATGCCGCTGTGGATCAACGCCGCCGCCGCCGTGCTCGTCCCCTCCGACGCCGAGGGCTTCGGGCTGGCCGCGATCGAGGCGCTCGCCTGCGACGTGCCGGTGCTGGCCACGCCGGTCGGCATCCACCCCGAGGCGCTCGCCGGGATCGACGGGACGCTGTGCGCCCCCTACGACCGCGCCGCCTGGGGCGCGGCGATCGCCGGGCTGCTCGCCGAGCCGGACCCGCGGGTCGCCGGCCGCGAGCGCGCCGCGCGGTGGAGCGCGGACGCGATGGCCGCGCGCGTCGCGGATGCGTGGCGCGAGATCGCCCGCGACGACGCTTGACCGCATCGTGCCCGCAAACCGATCGTTCTAGGGTGTTGACCATGGCCGGACCGTTCGCACGACGGCGCCGAGGGGGAGGCGACGAGCCGGCCCCCGACGCGCCCACCCAGGCGCTGGAGCCGATCGACGGCGACCAGCCGACCGAGGCGACCGCCGCGGTCGAGCCGGTCCAGGCCGCCCAGGAGGAGCCGTCCGCGCTGCCGGAGCCGGCCGGCGAGGCGGCGCCGGCCGAGGTGGAGCAGCCGGCCGAGGCCGAGCAGCCGGCCGACGCGACCGCGCCCGCCGACGAGACCCCCGGCTTCGTCGAGCGCGGCAAGCTGCGCCGTCGCCTGCGCTACGTGCGCCGGGCGCGCGAGGTCGCCCTGCGCGACCTCGGCGGGCTCGTGTTCGACCTGCACCGCTTCGGGCGCGACCGCAACGACCTCGTCGAGCAGAAGCTCGCCGCGCTGAGCACGCTCGACGGCGAGATGCGCGCGCTCGAGAGCCTGCTCGACGACCGCCGCGACGTCACCGTCCTGCGCGAGCCGGGCCTGGCGAGCTGCCCGCGCTGCGGTGCCCTGCACGCCAGCGAGGCCGCGTTCTGCTCGGCCTGCGGCCTGCCCGTCGGCCGCGGGGCCGCCCAGCCGGCGGGGCCCGCGCTCACCGGCCCGCTGCCCGGTCCGGCCGTGGCGCCCAGCGCGCCGGACGCGGCGACGCCGCCGGCCGACCAGCCGACCCCCTCCCCGTGACCGGACCCGAGACGCAGCCGCCGGCGCCGGCCGAGGCCGCGCCCGACGACGTCCCGCGCCCGGATCCCTGCCCGCGCTGCGGCGCCCCGCTGGAGCCCGACCAGGAGTGGTGCCTGAGCTGCGGCACCGCCGCGCGCACCACGATCGCCGCGCCGCCGGCCTGGCGCGTGCCGCTCGCGGTGCTGGCCGTCGTCGCGCTGCTGTGCGGCGCCGCCCTGGCCTGGGCCTTCGTCGAGCTGACGAACAACGACGACGACGTCCGCGCCGCCACCACCGCGCCGGTCACGACGACGACCGCGCCCCCGCCGACGACGGCCGGCGCGCCCCCGGCGACGGACCCGGGGCAGCAGACCCCGGTGGACCCCGCGCAGCAGGCCCCCGTGGACCCGGCCCAGCAGGCCCCCGTGGACCCGGCCCAGCAGGCCCCGCCGGCCGCGGACCCCGCTCAGCCCGCCGGCTGACCCAGCGTCGTCCAGACGCCGGCCTTGGCGAGCCGCTCCTGCGCGCGCAGCGCCAGGCCGTGGACCGCCACGTCGCCCGGCGCGGCCGCCACGCCCTCGCCCCAGGTCGACAGCACGGCCGCCACCGACCGCCCCAGCGCCCGCACCGCGTAGCCGCCCTCGAGCACGCCCGCGAGCGGGATCCCGCGCCGCGCGCACGCCCCGCCGACCAGCGCGGCCATCGCCGCGAACCCGTCCTCGGTCACCCGGCAGCTCGCCAGCGGGTCGTCGGCGTGCGCGTCGAAGCCGGCCGACACGAGGACGAGCTGCGGCTCGTACTCGCCGATCAGCGGCACGACGACGTGGGCGACCAGCGACGTCCAGGCGTCGTCGCCCGATCCGCCGGGCACGGGCAGGTTCACCGTGTAGCCCGCCCCCAGGCCGGTCCCGGCGTCGTGCATCGAGCCGGTCCCCGGGTACAGCGGCGACTCGTGGATCGACACGAACAGGACCTCGTCGGTCGCGTGGAAGATGTCGTTGGTCCCGTTGCCGTGGTGGACGTCCCAGTCGAGGACGAGGACGCGCTCGACGCCGAGCTCGTCGCGCGCGTGCTGCGCGGCGATCGCGACGTTGTTGAACAGGCAGAAGCCCATCGCGCGGGCGATCTCGGCGTGATGGCCGGGCGGGCGGTGCAGGCTGAACGCGCTCGGCGCCTCGCCGCGTACGACGAGCTCGGCCGCCGCGATGGCGCCGCCGGCGCCGTGCATGGCCGCCTCGTAGGACTCGGTGACGACGAGCGTGTCGGCGTCGAGGTGCCCGCCGCCGGCCGCGCACAGGTCGCGCAGCATGTCGACGTAGCTGGGTGGGTGGATGCGCTCGACCTGCGCCTCGCTCGCCCGCGGCGAGAGCCGCCGCTCCCACCCCAGCCAGTCGCGCGCCTCGAGCTCGCGCTCGATCGCGACGATGCGCTCTGCCCGCTCCGGGTGGGCGCCGGTGTCGTGCGCGAGCGACGACGGATGGGAGAGGAGGACCGGCGGGGCCACGCGGGTACGGTACCGGCGCGATGCCCGCCGCCCCATCCGTCCACCGCGCCGACGTCGCCGTCGTGGGCGCCGGCGCCGCCGGACTGTTCACCGCGCTGACCGCCGCGCGCGCGGGCGCGCGCGTGGCGCTCGTGTCCGCGACGCCGCTCGCGCGCACCGCCTCCTACTGGGCGCAGGGCGGCCTGGCGGCGGCGCTCGCGGCCGACGACTCGCCCGAGCGCCACCTGGCCGACACGGAGCGCGCCGGGCGCGACCTCGTGCGCCGCTCCGCCGCCGAGGTGCTGTGCCGGGAGGCGCCCGAGCGCGTCGCCGACCTCGTCGCGATGGGCGTGCGCTTCGACGCCGACCGCCGCGGGCGCCTGGCGCTGGGGCTGGAGGGCGGCCACTCGATCCGCCGGATCGTCCACGCCGGCGGCAGCGCCACCGGGCGCCGGCTCGTGCGCCAGCTCTCCGCGCTGGCCGTCGAGGAGCCGCGCATCGAGGTGCTCGAGGGCTCCGGCGCCGCCGCGATCTGGACGGCGGACGGCCGCTGCCGGGGCCTCGTGCTGGAGGACGGCCGCGCGCTGTCGACCCGCGGCGTGGTCCTGTGCACCGGCGGCGCGGCCGCGCTGTGGGCGCGCACGACGAACCCGCCCGGGTCGCTGGGCACCGGCCTGCTGCTCGCCCACCGGGCCGGCGCCGCGCTCGCCGACCTCGAGCTGATGCAGTTCCACCCGACCGCGGTCGCCGGCGTGCGCGGCCGCGAGGGGTTCCTGATCACCGAGGCGATCCGCGGCGAGGGCGCGACGCTGCACAACGCCGACGGCGAGCGGTTCGTCGACGAACTCGCCCCGCGCGACGAGGTCGCCCGCGCCGTCCACGCCGAGATGCGCCGCACCGGCGCGAGCTCGGTGGGGCTCGACATGCGCCACATCGACCCGGCCCTGTTCCCGAACGTGATCGCCGCGCTGCGCGAGGCCGGCATCGACCCGGCGTCCCAGCTCGTCCCGGTCGCGCCCGCCGCGCACTACGGGATGGGCGGCATCGTCACCGACCTCGACGGCCACTCGACGGTCCGCGGGCTGTTCGCGGTCGGCGAGGCGGCGTGCACGGGCCTGCACGGCGCCAACCGGCTCGCGTCCAACTCGCTGAGCGAGTGCTGTGTGTTCGGCCGTCGCGCGGCGCTGGCCGCGCTCGACGAGCCCGAGCCGAGCGGCAACGCGCCAGCTCCGGCGCCCGTGCCCCTCCCGCTCCCGGGCCGCGAGACGAAGGACGCGCTGTGGCGCAACGCCGGCATCGAGCGCACCCGCGAGGACCTGGCGACGCTGCTGCTGGACCCATATCCGATCGCCCGCTTGATCGGGGCATGCGCGCTGGCGCGCGAGGAGACCCGCGGCGCCCATCTGCGCCGGGACTTCCCGGAGCGCGATCCGGCGCTCGACCACCGTCACGCGGTGGTCGAGCCCGGGCAGCGTCCGCGCTTCGTCGAGTGGGCTTAATCCCATCTCAACATCACTCCGGCTTTCCTTCACACCGGAGGTGCACCCTCCAGCCTTCGGAGAGGTTCGCGACGCGAGGAGCGCAAGGGTTCGCATGTACCAGTTCAGCCGCGTGATCTACCGGGAGCTTGCGCCGTACATCGACGCGCAGGGGCCCGTCCAAGGAGCCGAGGCGCACGCCGCGGTCCTGCACGCGTGCGAGGCCACCCTGGAACGGCTGGCCAACGATCGCCACTACTTCGCGCGCCCGGCGCGGACGCTGTTCAACGACATCCGGGTCTACTTCCCGATGAGCCAGCAGGCGCGCGTGTGCCAGACGGTCACGCGGGTCCTCGCGCTCGCGGAGGAGTGGCTGGACAGCCAGCCCCGCCGCGGGTTCGACATCAACGGGAACCCGCTGCAGTGCCGCGCCACGACGCGCAAGGGGACCGCCTGTCAGCGCATGCCGTTGCCGCGCAACGGCTACTGCCCGAGCCACCAGCACCTGGCGGAGACGGAGGAGCCCGCCGAGCTGGTGGCGGCGTAGCCGCGGCACGCCGGCGACGCGCGGCCGCCGCCTGCCCGGCGGCCGCGTGTCGCACACCGGCGCCGTTAGGGTGCCGGGCCCATGCTGCTCGGAGTCGACGTCGGCGGGACGTTCACGGACGCGGTCCTGGCCGTCGACGGCCGCCTGGTCACGGCCAAGTCGCCGACCACCCCCCGCGACCAGTCCGAGGGCGTGATGGCGGCGATCGCCGCCGCGCTGGAGCGCGCCGGCCGCCCCGCCGACGAGGTGCGCGCGTTCGCGCACGGCATGACCGTCGCCACGAACGCGCTCCTGGAGGGCCGCGGCGCCCGCACCGCGCTGCTGGCCACCGAGGGCTTCACCGACGTCGTCGAGCTGGCCCGCCAGGCCCGCCCGGAGCTGTACCGGCTGTGCGCCGCCCGCCCGGCGCCGCTGGTCCCGCCCGAGCGCCGCGTCCCGGTGCCCGAGCGGGCCGGGCCCGACGGGATCGCGCGGGCGCTCGACGACGCGGCCGTCGCCGGCGTGCTCGACGCGCTCGCGGCCACCGAGGCGGAGGCCGTCGCCGTCGTCCTCCTGCACAGCTACGCGTTCCCCGAGCACGAGCGCGCGCTCGGCGAGGCGATCGGGGCGCGGCTGCCGGGCGTCCACGTCTCGCTCTCGCACGACGTCGTCGGGACGTTCCGCGAGTACGAGCGGGCGGCGACGACCGAGGTCGACGCCGCGCTGTCGCCGCTGCTGGCCGCCTACCTGCGCGCGCTCGCCGCCCGCGCCGGCGACGCCGGCCTGCCGGAGCCGCGGATCATGCAGTCCAGCGGCGGGCTCACCTCCCTCGACGCGGCGGCCGCGCACGCCGCGCTGGCGGTCCTGTCGGGGCCGGCGGGCGGCGCGGCGGCGGCCGCGCTGATCGCCCGCCAGACCGGCATCGGCGACCTCCTGTGCTTCGACATGGGCGGCACGTCCTGCGACGTGTGCGTCGTCGACGACGGCGCGGTGCGCGAGACGGCCAGCCGCGAGGTCGGCGGGCGCCCGCTCGCGCTGCCGATGGTCGACATCCACACCGTGGGCGCCGGCGGCGGCTCGATCGGCTGGCGCGACCCGGGCGGGGCGCTGCGCGTCGGCCCGCGCTCGGCCGGGGCCGACCCGGGGCCCGCCGCGTACGGCCGCGGCGGGACGGAGCCGACCGTGACCGACGCCAACCTGCTGCTGGGCCGCCTGGACCCCGACGCCGAGCTGGCCGGCGGCGTGCGGCTGGACCGCGACGCCGCGGAGCGAGCGATCGCCGCGCTGGGCGCGTCGCTGGGCCTCGATCCGATCGCCTGCGCCGAGGGGATCGTGCGGGTCGCCGACGCGGAGATGGTGCGCGCGCTGCGGGTGATGACCGTGCAGCGGGGCGTCGACCCGCGCCGCTACGCGCTGCTGGCCTTCGGCGGCGCCGGCGGCCTGCACGCGACGGCGATCGCCGACGAGCTGGGGATCGACCGGATCGTCGTGCCGCGCGCGTCGGGCGTGCTGTCGGCGCTCGGGCTCGCGGTCGCCGACCGCCGCACCGACGCGCGGCGCAGCGTCATGCTCGCCGGCGACGCGCTCACCGACGCCGCGATCGCCCGCGCCGTGGACGAGATCGGCGGCGGGGCCCCCGCCCCGGGCGTCGAGCGGCGCGTGTCGCTCGACCTGCGCTACGCCGGCCAGTCGTTCGAGCTGACGGTCCCGTGGGAGGGCGACGTGCGCGAGCGCTTCCACGCGCTGCACGAGGAGCGCTACGGCTACCGCGACCCCGAGGCCGAGGTCGAGCTCGTCACCGTCCAGGTGTCCGAGGTGGAGCCGGGCCCGGACGTCGCGCTGGCGGCGGCCGGCGGCGCGCGCGAGCCGGCGCGGACACGGGCGGTGACGATCGACGGGCGCGCCGTCGAGGCCGAGATCTGGGTCGGCGAGCTGGCCGCCGGGGTGCGGCTGGCCGGGCCGGCCGTGTGGCAGGGCCCGGAGGCGACGCTGCTCGTGGCGCCCGGCTGGTCGGGCGCGGTCGACGACGCGGGGACGGTGATCCTTGGACGCGATTGAGCTGCAGGTGCTCGCCGGCGCGCTGCGCGCCGCCTGCGAGGAGATGGGCGCGGTGCTGATCCGCTCGGCCCACTCGTCGAACATCAAGGAGCGCCGCGACGCCTCCACCGCGCTGTTCGACGCGCGCGGCGAGATGGTCATGCAGGCCGAGCACATCCCCGTGCACCTCGGGGCGATGCCGATGGCGGTCGCCGCCGTGCTCGGCGAGGACCATCGGCCCGGCGTCTCCTGGGTCCTCAACGACCCCTACCGCGGCGGCACGCACCTGCCCGACATCACGGTGATCACGCCGATCTTCTCCGCCGGCGACGACCTGCTCGGGTTCGCCGCGTCGCGCGCCCACCACGCCGACGTCGGCGGGCGCATCCCCGGCTCGATGCCCGCCGACTCGCGCACGCTGGACGAGGAGGGCGTCGTGATCGCGCCGCGCGTCCTCGACGACGCCGCGATCGACGAGCTGACCGCGCGCATGCGCCAGCCGTCCGAGCGCCGCGCCGACCTGCGCGCGCAGCTCGCCGCCAACCGCGTGGGCGTGCGCCGCACCGTGCAGCTCGCCGAGCGGGTCGGGCTCGACGGGCTGCGCGAGGGCTTCGCCGAGGTGCTCGACTACGCCGAGCGGCGCACGCGCGCCTGCCTGGCGGATCTGCCCGACGGCACCCGCACCGCCACCGACGTGCTCGAGGCCGTCGACGGCGACCTCGAGCTGCGGGTCGCCGCGACCGTCGCCGGGGACGAGCTCGTGCTCGACTTCGCCGGCTCGGCGGCCCAGTACGACGGCAACCTCAACTGCCCGCTGTCGGTGACCGTCAGCGCGTGCGTGTTCGCGGTCCGGGTGCTCACCGACCCCGACATCCCCTCCAGCGCCGGCGCGCACCGGCCGGTCCGCGTGCTCGCCCCCGAGGGCAGCCTGCTGAACGCGCGCCCGCCCGCGGCCGTCGTCGGCGGCAACGTCGAGACCTCCAGCCGCGTGGCCGACCTGGTGCTGCGCGCGTTCGGGCGCGCCTGCGGCCAGGGGACGATGAACAACCTGACGCTCGGCAACGACCGCTTCACCTACTACGAGACGCTCGGCGGCGGCCAGGGCGCGTGCCCCGACGCCGACGGGCCCTCCGGCGTGCACGTGGCGATGAGCAACACGCTCAACACGCCGGTCGAGGCGCTCGAGCGGACGTTCCCGCTGCGGGTCACCCGCTACGCGCTGCGGCGCGGATCGGGCGGCGCGGGCGCGCATCGCGGCGGCGACGGCGTCGTGCGCGAGGTCGAGGCGCTCGAGGACGTGACGTACTCGCTCATCACCGAGCGCCGCCGCCACGCGCCGCCGGGCGGGGCGGGCGGCGGGGACGGCGTGCGCGGGCGCAACCTCGTGGCCGGCGAGCCCGTCGGGCCCAAGGCGATCGGCACCCTGCGGGCCGGGCAGCGGCTGACGATCGAGACGCCCGGCGGCGGCGGGCACGGCGCCGGGACGCCGCCCGCGCCGGCCGCGTGACATCCTCCCCGGCCATGCGAGTGGGCTTCTGCGGACTGGGGATCATGGGCTCGCGGATGGCGGCGCACGTCGTCGCCGCCGGCCACGAGGTGACCGTGTGGACGCACACGCCCGGCAAGGCGCAGGCGTGGGCCGACCAGCACGGCGCGCGGGTCGCCGACACGCCGGCGCAGGCCGCCGAGGGCGCCGACGCCGTGATCACGATGCTCGTCGACGGGGCGCAGGTGGCCTGGGCGCTCGAGGGCGTCACCGAGCCGCTGTGCATCGACATGTCGACGATCGGCGCGCCGGCCGCGCGGGCGCTGGCGGAGGGCCGGCGGTTCGTGGACGCGCCCGTGAGCGGCTCCACCCCGGGCGCCGAGAGCGGCACGCTGACGATCATGGTCGGCGGCGCGCCCGAGGACGTCGAGGCGGCGATGCCGCTGCTGCGCGCGATGGGCGAGCGGATCGTCCACGCCGGCCCGGTCGGCCACGGGCAGGCCATCAAGGTCATCACGAACGCGGTCGCGGCCGCCAACACGGCCACGCTGGCGCAGGCGCTGGCGGTGGGTCAGCGCTGCGGCGTGGACACCGGCGCGCTGATCGAGCTGCTCGGCGCCACCGCGTCGGCGTCGCGGATGGTCGACCTGAAGGCCCAGCCGATGGTCGACCGCGACTACACCACGCTGTTCAAGCTCGAGCAGATGCTCAAGGACGTGCGCCTGTGCCTGGAGCAGGCGCACGAGGTCCACGCGCCGTTCCCGGCGGCGGCCGAGGCGGCGGAGCTGCTGGAGGGCGGGATGGCGCGCGGGCTCGGGGAGGCCGATTTCGCCGCGGTCAAGGAGGTCGTGGACGGATTGGCTGGTCAGCCAGCCGTTTCCCCCTAATGGGTGGGGGTACTTGGACAACGGCGTGTACGTCTGCAACGATGGCCACACGCTCCCGCGCCGTCGACGGGCCGTCTGCCCGGATTCCATGGCGCGGGACTTCGTCGTCCTGATCCCGAACCTTCCTTCCTATGCCTACTGCCTTCAAGGAATGGGCGGTCACCGTCCGGGCGCTTGCCGAAGGCGAGCAGCTGGTGACCCTCCGAAAGGGCGGAATTCGCGAGAGCGACAAGCAGTTTCGCCTCGAGTACGACCGCTTCTTCCTGTACCCGACGTTCGACCATCAGCGCGGTGACTGCGTGCGCGCCTCCCATCAACCGGAGCTGCGCCGGGCGCTGGAGGAGGGCGTCTGGCCCGACGGCGAGACCCCCGAGGACTCGCTCTGGTTCGACGGCGGCATCGACCAGCCCGACCGCGTGCGCATCCGCGCGTGGGCCGAGGTCGCCGCGCACTTCCAGATCGACGATCCGCGATGCGTCGACGCCCTGTCGCCGTACTACGTGTGGACGCCCGACTACGCCGAGAAGCGGCTGGCCTGGAAGCGCCGCCATCCGCTGCACGTGCTGCTCTTGCGCGTCTACCGCATCCCCCGTCCGGTGACCGTGAAGGTCAAGGACGAGTACCTCGGCTGCCGCTCGTGGCTGGAGCTCCAGCGCGATCTCCCCTTCGAGGGCACGCCGGTCCTGTCCGACGACGAGTTCGAGCGCGCCTCCGAGGAGATCTGCGCGATCGTCGGCGGGCGCGAGCTGGCGCTGGCGTAGCGCCGTCATGGGCCGCGACGAGACGCGGCCGGGTCACGGGTCACGGGTCAACCTCCAGGAGAGCATCGACGGCGTCCTGCGCGACGCCCGGCGCGTGCTGTGCGTCGGCATCGGCGGCGGAGGCGACTGCGTCGGCACGCTCGTCGTGGCCGATCTGGCGCAACGGTTCGGCGCCGAGGCCGTGTGCGGCGGCATCACCTGGGAGCGCCGCGTGGTCGACCCGATTCCCGGGCCGCGGCGGCTGTCCGAGCTGTCCGGCCACGAGCCGCTGAACGACGCGGTCGCGTGGGCGCGACCGCAGACGACCGGGCCCGGCGGGTTCCACTTCGCCGAGTCGCGGCTGGCCGGGGTGCTGGGCGAGCCCGTGCTGCTGGTGGACCCGTCCGGTGGGCCGGCGGGCGTGGCTCGCGCGCTCGACGACGCGTGCGCGCGGTTGGACTGCGACGTCGTCGCGCTGATCGACGTGGGCGGCGACGTGCTGGCCGTGGGCGACGAGGCGGGGCTCGGCTCCCCGCTGGCCGACGCGGTGATGCTCGCCGCGGCGCCGCACCTGCGCACGCCCGCGGTGGGCGTCGTCTGGGGCGCGGCGTGCGACGGCGAGCTGACGCTCGACGAGGTGCTCGAGCGGGTCGCCGCGCTGGCGGCCGGCGGCGCGCTGCTGGGCACGTGGGGCACGCCGCCCGGTCTGGTGGCGCAGCTCGAAGCCGCGGTCGAGGCGGTCCCGACCGAGGCCAGCGCCCAGGCGGTCGCGTGCGCGCGCGGCGCCACCGGCACGGCCCTCATCCGGCGGGGCACGCGGTCGGTCCCGCTGGGGCCGGTGGGCGCGCTGGCGTTCGTGTTCGACCCGGTGCGGGCCGTGGCGTGCGGCGCGGCGCCGCTGGCCCTCGCGGTGCGCGACGCGGGCTCGCTGGAGGACGCCGAGGCGGTGCTCGCCGGACGCGGGATCCGCACCGAGCTCGCCTACGAGCGCGCGCACGCCGACGCCGGCTCGTAGCGCGGCGGGCGCCGCCGATCGGCAGGGTGCCGGGCGCCCGCGGCGAACACCCGCGGCGTGGGGTCCTGGCTGGAGACGGCGTCCGAGCACTTCACCGCGCGTCACGGCGAGGAGGACGCCGAGCACGCCCTGGCCGTCCTCGAGCAGCTCGAGGGGATGCGGGCGCGGCTGGTCGGGCTCGTCGACCCGCTGCCCGACGAGGTGGCGGTCGTCCTGCACGCCTCCGAGGGCCAGCTCGCCCTGGCGCGCCCCGCGCTGCCGCTGCGGCGGTGGCTGACGGCGCCCGCCGCGCGCCGCTACGTGGCCGGCGGCGTCGCCGGCACCGACGTCCACGTCCTGTCTCCGCCGCTGCTGGCCGCCCGCGCGAGCGGCGCCGAGGGCTCGGCCGAGATGCTCGCCCGCACGCCCGCCGCCCTGTACGCGCGCCTGGCCGTCGGGTACGCCTCGCCGCGCCTGCCGCCGCCGACACGCATCGGCACCGTGATCCGGTCCTGGCGCTGGGCGTGGCTGGTCGAGGGGATCGGCGCGTGGCTGTCGGGGCAGACCGCACTCGCCCGCCCGGCGATCGCGCGCCGGCTGCACGAGGGCCCGCCGCCGGCGTTCCCGCCCGCGCTGCGCGACGCGGTCCTGCTCGGCGGCACGCTCGTCGACCTGCTCGCCCGCGAGGAGGGCGACGCCGCCGCGGTCCGCTTCGCGATCGAGCTCGACCCCGCCGGCCCGCGCGAGGGCCTCGTGCGCGCGTTCCACGGGCGGCGCCTGGAGCACACCGAGGGCACCTGGCGCGCGCACCTGGCGCGCCTGGCGGACGCGGCCTGACGCGCCGCCGGGACCGATGGCCGAATCCGTCCGGTATGCGTCCTTGCGGACACGCGGCCCGCGCGGGACGATCCTCCCGTGTCCCGCCGCACCGTCATCGTCGCCCTCTCGCGCCCCCAGCCGCTCGACATCACCGGCCCGGCCGACGTCCTCGCCGCCGTCAACGTCGGCGTCCCCGGCACGTACGAGATCGAGGTCGTCTCGGCCGGCGGCGTCCCGATCGACACCGACGCCGGGTACGCGATCGCGCCGGCCCGCGCCCTCGAGGACGTCGAGGGCCCGATCGACACGCTGATCGTCGCCGGCGGCTGGGGCGCCCGCCACGCCCCGCCGCACGTCGTCGCGCGGATCGCCGACCTCGCGGGCCGCTCCAGGCGCGTCGCGTCCGTCTGCACTGGCGCGTTCGTGCTCGCCGACGCCGGCCTCCTCGACGGCCGCCGCGCCACGACCCACTGGGCCTACTGCGACGAGCTGGCCGAGCGCTGCCCCGGCGCGCGCATCGAGCCCGACCCGATCTTCGTCTTCGACGGCCCGGTCCGCACGTCGGCGGGCGTCACCGCCGGCATGGACCTGGCGCTCGCGCTCGTCGAGGAGGACCTGGGCCCGCGCGCCGCACTGCAGGTCGCGCGCTTCCTCGTGCTGTTCGTCAAGCGCCCCGGGGGGCAGTCGCAGTTCAGCGCCCAGCTCGCCGCGCAGACGGCCGAGCGCGCTCCGCTGCGCGAGCTGCAGGGCTGGATCGCCGGGCACCTCGACGCCGACCTGTCGGTGCCCGCCCTCGCCGAGCGGGTGCACATGAGCCCGCGCCACTTCGCCCGCGCGTTCAAGGCGCAGACCGGCCAGACGCCGGCCGCGTACGTCGAGGCGCTGCGCGTCGAGGCCGCGCGCGTCGCGCTCGAGTCCGGCGACACGCCCATCGAGGCGGTCGCGGCGCAGTGCGGCTTCGGCACCGTCGAGACGATGCGCCGCGCGTTCGCCCGCCGCGTCGGCGTGTCGCCGAGCGCCTACCGCAGCCGCTTCGCCGCCGCCACCGCGGCCGCGGCCTGACCCCACCGAAGGGAGCCCCCGTGTACATCGCGATCCCGCTCTACGACCGGTTCGCCGCGCTGGACGCCGTCGGCCCGTACGAGGCGCTCGGGCGCCTGCACGGCGCCCGGGTGCGCTGGGTCGGCGCCGAGAAGCGCCCGTACCGCGCCGACCTCGGCGTGCAGATCACGGCCGACACGACGTTCGACGCGCTGCCCGCCCCGGACATCGTTCTCGTCCCCGGCGGCGACGGCACGCTCGACGTGCTCGACGACCCGGCGCTCCTCGGCTGGATCGCCCGCGCGCACGAGACGTCGACGTGGACGACGTCGGTCTGCACCGGCTCGCTGCTGCTCGGCGCCGCCGGCGTGCTCGAGGGCCTGCGCGCGACCACCCACTGGGCCTACCTCGAGCGCCTGGCGCCGTACGCCGGCGAGGTCGTCGGCGACGAGCGCGTCGTCGAGCAGGGCAAGGTCATGACCGCCGCCGGCGTCTCCTCCGGCATCGACATGGCGCTCACGCTGATCGACCGCCAATACGGCCCGGAGCTCTCGCAGGCGATCCAGCTCGGGATCGAGTACGACCCCGCACCCCCGCACGACGCCGGCTCGACCGCGAAGGCGCCGCCGGAGATCGTCGACGTCGTGCGCAGCACGATCGGCGTGCCGCAGGCCTGACCCACACCCGTCCGTGCACGAACATGCTGGTTCGTGCATGTTCGTGTACGATCGGGCAGGTGCTGAGCGACGAGCGACGCGAGCTGATCCTCGAGCGGCTGCGCACCCACGGGCGCGTCCTCGCCGCCGACCTGAGCGCCGAGCTCGACGTCTCGCCCGACACGATCCGGCGGGACCTGCGCGAGCTCGACGAGGCCGGCATGCTGCGCCGCGTCCACGGCGGCGCGCTCCCCCGCGCCAGCGACGCGCGCCCGTTCCGCCAGCGCGCCGACCGCGCGCCCGAGGCGAAGGCGTCGATCGCCCGCAGGGCCGCGCAGCTCGCCCGCGACGGCCAGGTGATCGTCCTCGACGGCGGCACGACCACGCTCGAGCTCGCCCGCAGCCTGCGCGACGACCTCCAGGCCACGGTCGTCACCACCAGCCCGCCCATCGCGCTCGCGCTCGCCGAGCATCCCGGGCTGCGCGTCACCGTCGTCGGCGGGTCGCTGCACGTCCCGTCGCTCGTGACGATCGGTGCCGACGCGATCGAGTCCCTGCAGGCCATCCGCGCCGACCTCGTCTTCCTGGGCATCTGCGGCCTGCACCCCGAGATCGGCGTCACGACGAACGACATCGAGGAGCGCCACGTGAAGGCGGCGATGATCGACGGCGCCGCCGAGGTCGCCGCGCTCGCCGACCACGACAAGCTCGGCACGGCGATGCCGTTCGTCGTCGCCCCGATGACCGCCGTCACGCACCTCGTCACCGACGCGGGCGCGGACGACCGCGCGCTCGCCCCCTACCGCGCGCTGGGCATCGAGGTCATCGGCGCATGAGCCTGCGCGCGGCGATCACCGTCGTCTTCTTCGTCAACGGCGCGCTGTTCGCGTCGTGGGCGGCGCGCATCCCCGCGATCTCCGACCACGTCGGCGCGAGCACCGGCGCCCTCGGCCTCGCGCTCCTGGGCCCGGCGGTCGGGGCGCTCGTGACGATGCCGATCGTCGGCCGCCTGCTCACCCGCCGCCCCAGCCGCGGCCTGTGCCGGGTGGCCGTCGTCGGCCTGGCGATCGCGATCGTGCTGCCCGCGCTCGCCCCCAGCGTCCCCGTGCTCGCCGGCGTCCTCGTGCTCGTCGGCGTCACGAACGGCGGCCTCGACATCGCGATGAACGCGCAGGGCGTCACCGTCGAGCGCCACCTGCGCCGGCCGATCCTGTCGTCGCTGCACGCGGCGTTCTCGTTCGGCGCCTTCGCCGGCGCCGGCCTGGGCGCGCTGTGCGCCGCGCTCGACGTCGGCGCGCTGCCCAACGTCCTGATCGCCGCCGTGCTCTTCGGCGGCCTGGGCCTCGCCGCCGTCGCGCGCCTGCTGCCCGCCGACAACGACCCCGACGCCGCCGCCGAGCGCCTCCCCTGGCGCAAGCTGCCGCCGCGCCTGGCGCTCATGGGCGCCGCCTGCTTCTTCTGCCTGATGGCCGAGGGGGGCGCCAACGACTGGAGCGCCAAGCTCGTCGACGACGACCTCGGCGGGACCGCCGCGCTCGGCGCGATCGCCTTCGCGGTGTTCTCGCTGGCGATGGCCGGCGGCCGCCTCGCCGCCGACGCCCTGTGGGCGCGCTGGGGCGCGGTGTCGCTGCTGCGCCGCTCGGGCGCGCTGGCCGCCGTCGGCTTCGGGGCCGGCCTGGCCATCGGCACCGTGCCCGCCGCGATCGCCGGCTTCGCCGCGCTCGGCCTCGGGCTCAGCGGCGTCGTGCCCACCCTCTTCCGCGCGGCCGCCGACGAGCCCGGCGTGCCGACCGGCCCGGCGCTGGCGACCACCAGCTCGCTCGGCTACCTCGGCTTCCTGGCCGGCCCGCCGCTCATCGGCGGCCTCGGCCAGGCGACGTCGCTGCACCTGTCGGCCGGGCTCATGGCCCTCGCCGGGGTCCTTGTCGTCGCGCTCGCGCCGACGGCCCGCCCCCGCGCCGCGCGCCCCCGTCCCGTCGCCCCCGACCCCTCCCCCGCGCCATGACCGATCCCCACCGCCTCTACCACGAGGCCGACGCCCTCCTCGTCGACCTCGACGGCACGCTCG
>Ga0180220_1001204_pt1 | contig 20407 bp, 19 predicted proteins | sample eDN5th37CBELigBY_FD_151335 | JGI IMG/M metagenome (GOLD analysis project Ga0180220, IMG submission 151335) | Enriched backyard soil microbial communities from Emeryville, California, USA - eDNA 5th pass 37_C BE-Lig BY (version 2) (version 2) | ecosystem: Environmental > Terrestrial > Soil >...
GCGCCTTCCGCCTTCGCCGGACCGCCCGTCCAGCGGCCGACCACGGCGCCCACGGGAACGGTCTCGCCGGGCTGAACAATGATCTCGCCCATCACGCCGTCGGCTTCGGCGACGACTTCATTGGCGACTTTTTCAGTTTCGACCACGAAGAGCAGGTCTCCGGTCCGCACGGGATCGCCCGGGGCGACGGCCCATTCCACCACCATGCCTTCGGTCATGGTCAGGCCGAGCTTCGGCATCAGGAGATCATTGAACTGGCTCATGGACTACTGTCCCGTAAAGTGCGCCTGGCGCTTCTCGAGGAAGGCGCCCACACCCTCGTGCGCATCGCGCGTGTCGAGCACCAGGCTGACCATTGCCTGCTCGTGCGCCAGCGCATTGGCCAAAGGCATGTCGGCGCCGTCGCGCAAGGTGCGCTTGAGCAGCTTGAGCACCAGCGGCGACTTGCTGGCGATTTCTTCAGCCAGCTTCAAGGTCTCGGCCATGAGCTGATCCTTGGGCACCACGCGATTGGCCAGGCCGATGCGCTTTGCCTCGGCAGCGTCGATGCGGCCTCCGGTAAACATCATTTCCTTGGCCAGGCACGGTGAAATTTGACGGATGATGCGTTGCGTGCCGCCGGCGCCAGGGAAGAGGCCCAGGTTGATTTCCGTGAGCCCGATCATCGCGGTATCCGCAAGCAAGCGCAGGTCCAGGCAGAGCAGGAGCTCGGTTCCCCCGCCCAGGGCCCAGCCATTGACGGCGGCGATCGTCGGCTTGTCGCTGGTCTCGAACCGCCTGAATACACGATGGATGTCCTCGGCGAATTCCTGGTAGTGAGCCAGCCCTTGACGCGAATTGAGGTCGGCCAGGTCGCCGCCCGCCATGAACGACTTCTCGCCGGCTCCCGTCACGACGATGACGCGGCAATCCGCATTGGATTCCAGGGCCAGGAAAGCCTTTTCCAATTCAAGCAAGGTGGCCGTGTCCAGCGCGTTGTGCAGCTTGGGACGGTTGATGGTGATGATGCCCACATGATTGCGGACTTCGGTCAGTATGCTTTGGTCACTCATTTTTTCTCCAGTCATGCGCAGAGCTTGCGGATGGCAGCAATGACGTCTGCCTCCTGTGGCTGATATTGTTCTTCCAGGGAAGGGGCGAAGGGCACGGGCACGAAGGGCGCCGCGACACGGACAATGGGCGCATCCAGCTCGTCGAAGCCGATGTCGGCCATGCGCGCTGCGATCTCCGCGCCCACGCCGAACGCTTCCACGGCCTCGTGCACGATGAGCAGCCGGTGCGTGCGCTTGAGCGACTCAAGCACCGCCTGTTCATCCCAAGGCTGTATGCTGCGCAGATCCAGGACTTCGGCTTCGATGCCCTCGGACGCCAGTGATTCGGCTGCGCGCCGTGCTTTGTGCACGGTTGCGCCGTAAGTCACCACCGTGGCGTCCCGGCCCCCGCGCACGATCTTCGCTTTCCCCAATGGGATGGGCCCTGCATCGTCGGGCATCTCGCCTTTCAGCGCATATAGCGCCTTGTTCTCGATAAACACCACGGGATCCGGGTCTTGAATGGCCGACTTTAGCAAGCCGTAGGCATCGGCGGGGTTGCTGGGGCACACCACCTTCAAGCCGGGGATATGCGCAAACCAGGCTTCCAGGCATTGGGAGTGCTGCGGACCCGCGCTGATGCCACCGCCATGAGGCGTGCGCACGACCAGGGGAACAGACGCTTGGCCGCCAAACATGAAGCGCGCCTTTGCCGCCTGGTTCACCAAGGCATCCATGGCGAGCGTCATGAAATCCATGAACATGATTTCCAGCACGGGCTTCAGGCCGGACAGCGCCGCACCCACGGCCGCATTGGCCATGGCGGCTTCGGAGATCGGCGTATCGCGGATGCGGTCCGGGCCGTAGCGGGCATGCAGGCCGCGGGTTACGCCGAACGGGCCGCCGGCCTCGGCGATGTCCTCGCCGAAAAGAAAGACCATCGGGTCTTCTTCCATGCACTCGGCCAGCGCACGGTTGATGGCATGTGCAAAACGAAGCTCGGCCATGTCAGGCAACCTCTATATTGGTATATACGTCATTCCGCGCGGCCGCCCATATGGGAGACCGGCCTTGGCGCGCTCGTTCGACCGCTTTTTCGACCAGGGCCTGGATTTCATCCTGTACCTGCTGCCGCTGGGCTTTGCTCACCCCCTTCTTTTGGAGCTGCTGCTCGAAGCGGGCTACAGGGTCGTGCCCGCCCAAGCCTTCAAGCTCTTCGGAAGGCCTGTATTTCTGCGGGTCGCCTTCGTAATGGCCGCGCCAGCGATGCGTTATGCATTCCAATACCCGCGGACCCTTGCCGGCGCGTATGTCGGCCACGATGCGGTCCGCCGCCTTCACGACTTCCAGCACATCGTTGCCATCGACTTTTTCGTGGGGAATGGAGAATGCCGCGGCCAGCTTGTCGAGCGGCGCGACAAACTGCTTGTGAGTCGGAGAAAACTCCGCCCAGCCGTTGTTCTCGCACAGGAAAAGCAAGGGCAGCTGCCACAACGATGCCAGGTTCAGGCTTTCGTGCAGCACGCCTTCCGCCATGGCGCCATCGCCAAAGAATGCAACCGCCAATGCGCCGGTCTTCTTTACTTGATGGGCCAGCGCGCTGCCCAGCGCGATCGGAATGCTCGCGCCCACGATGGCATTCGCGCCGAGCATGCCGATAGCCATGTTGGCGACGTGCATGGAGCCGCCGCGGCCCTTGCAGATGCCCTCTTCCTTGGCCATGATCTCGAGAAAGAAATCCTCGATGTCGATGCCCTTGGACAAGGCATGCCCATGGCCGCGATGGGTCGAGGCGACGGTGTCATCCTTGCGCAGCACGGCGCCCATTGCCGCCGCCACGGCCTCCTGGCCCACGCTAAGGTGAATGAAGCCCGGCACCTCGCCATCGGCGAACAAGCGCCCCAGCCTCAGCTCGACCATGCGTATCGTCAGCATGCGGCGATACAGGTCGAGCAAACCGTCTTTGTTGATTGTGGCCACCTTGCCTCCTATTGAATGCGATTTCCCGCGTCACCAAGCCTGCTCGAGCAAGGCGAGGATGTCGGCGGGTGATTTGATCGGCCGCGGGTTGCTGCGAACCATCATGTTCTGCATGCCGCCGCGGGCTATTGCGTCGAATTGCTCTTTCTTGACGCCGACATCGCGCAGGCGATAGGGCATGCCCAGTTCGCGCACCAGGTTCTGGATCAGGTCGGCCGCCGCCACGTCAGGCTGCCCAAGCGCTCGGCTGACCAGCGCCTGGCGCGCCTCGTTCGTTTCGCGGTTGTACCGCAGCACGTTATGCAGCATGACGCAGGAGGTATGGCCATGCGGCACACCTGCGACCGCGCCCAACTGGTGGCCGACGCCATGGCTCGCCCCCCACTCCACGCGGCCCAGCCCCGTCGAAGCGAGCCAGACCCCAAGCTGGCTATCGAGGCGGGCGTCGAGGTCATCCGGATTCTGCTTTACGCGGCGCAAGGATTTGTCGAGCATGCCCAAGGCGTGCAGGCAGGTCGCGTCGGTAAAAGGCTGCGGGGCGCGCGAGCACACGGTTTCGACCGCATGGTCGACCGCGCGGATGCCGGTCGACAGCCATAGCCATTCAGGCGTGTGCACCGTGATGGCGGGGTCCAGGATGACCGCCTGTGCGCCGATTTCACGGCCGGTGTACAAATCCTTGACCTGCCTTTCCGGGTCCGAGCAACCGCCCAAGTTGCTGAACTCAGCGCCCGATAGGGTGGTGGGAACGACGATTTGCCGCACGGGGGGCCGGCCCACATGGGGAACCTGCTTGCTGCCGTCGTCCAGGACGCGAATTCGATAATTGTCCAGCGCTTCGGCAGTCGTAACGCCTTCCGCCAGACACAGCAGCAGTATCTTGACGGTGTCTATCGGCGTGCCGCCGCCGACCGTGACGATCAGGTCGGGCTTTGCTTCCCGTACGGCGCGCGCCGCCTCGAGCACGCCGGAGCGCGGCACATGGGCGACGCACTGGTCGAACAGGCCGCAGAACCGGCCGCCCAGCGCCTGTCGGATAGTATCGATTACGTCCGTACGGCGGCTGAGCGTCTGGCTGGCGACGATAAACACACGCTCGGCGCCGCGGCCCTTCGCCTCTTCCAGAACGGCCTGCGCGGCGGGTTTCCCATAAACGACCCGGTCCTGAGCCAGAAATTCGTATTGACCTACTAGCATGAGTTCCTCCACTGATCTGGCCGTCTTTTTACTAAACGGTCGTTTAATTATCTATCTGATTGGACGAATCTTAGCACGCTCGTATAGCGGCGCACAACGACTTTTGAGCGGATGACGAATAGGAGAAAACCCGAATATTCGGAGAGAATGGATATGGGGAATCAGAGTGTCAGCGGAGGCCGACACCCGAAGAGGGCGCTATCTCAGGCTGCGAAATGTGCGGGCGCTTAGGCACGCCCTCCAGAGAGGGCACGGGTCACTTCGGCCGCCCGATCACGCAGATCTTCGCCCAATGCAACGAGCGAGCGCCCGGTAAGCTGGGCGCTGAAACCGACGGCGCTGATCGCCATGACCGGCTGGCCGAATTCATCGCGCACGGCGGCGGAAGCCGTACTGACGCCTTTGACATAGTTGCCGGAATCGGTAGCGTAGCCGTTTTTCTCCGCCTCTTTCACGCCGGCTAGGTATTCATCGAATGAAGGCTTATCATCCCACCGCAATTCTTCGAACCTCTTTTTGAGTTCGCTTCTCGACAGCCCAGAGCTGGCCGCCATGCAGCGCCCCAGCGCCGCGATATACATGGGCAACCGCTGGCCCACGCTCATGTGCACGCGTATGGAACTGTCGTTATCGGCGCGGTCCACCAGCACGACTCTTTCGTTCCGGGTCCGCTGCCACAAGGTCGCGGTGACACGATGGCGCTGGGCTATGCCTTCCAGCATCGGATGGACCAGCCTGACATAAGACGCTTGCTCGAGCACCCCCTTGGCGAGCTCGACCAGGCCGAGGGCGACGGTATAGGTCTTGGTCCCTTCGTCGAAATTGACGTAACCCTCGTGCACCAGGGTTTTTAGAAGGTTGTAACATGTGCTGGAATTAAGCTGGAGGTCGCGGGCCACCCGCGTCACGCCGACCGGCGTCGCGGACACACTCAGGTAGCGAAGCACGCGCAGCCCGCCAACCAACGCCCCCACAAGTTTTTCCGATGATTCGGTTGCCATTCTGTCTCGCGCCTTGGTCTTACTTTGCTTTCGCGCCCAGGCGCTGGAAATAGGCCTTCATGCTGTCCTGGACGCCTGGTTTGCCGAAATTTTCATGCATCAGCGGCTCGAGCGCCTCCAGCTTGTTCATGAAGTCTTTTGGCGATTCCATGAGCAAGCGGCCTTTACGAGCCATCTGAAGAGCATCGCGCCGGGACAAATAATAAGCCAAACGCTCAGCCGATACCTCATCGAAACGATCGCGCGCCACCAATTCGGTCGCCAGCCCAAGCTCGAGGGCGGAAGCGGCGCTCAAGGGCGACGCGCTGAAACATAGCTGCCGGGCCCGGCCGGCGCTGATTTTCGTTTCGAGCGCGGCCTGCACGATGAAAGGATACATATTGAAGGCGATTTCCGGGCATACCAGCGTCAGATCGTCGGCCGCGATCAGTATATCGACCATTGAAAGCAGGATCGCGCCCGCCCCCGCCGCCCTGCCCCGCGCCGCCGCCAGTATCGGCAATGGGCAGCACGCCATCTCGCCCATGAGTTTGCGCAGCCAGCCGCCGTGCTTATCCAGTTGCGCCGCTCCTTCCGAGAACTCCTGTATGTCCGCCCCCGCGGAAAACAGCGTTTTCGATGCGCTGCGCAGGACAATCGCCTGAGCGCCGTCGGCCGTTGCGCTTTGGAACGCCCGGATGATGCGTTGAAGCATCGCCGCGGTAAGTGCGTTGGCCTTGGCCGCCCTGTTCAACACAATCGACCGGACGCCATCCTGGTCCTGCACCAATACATGCCGGGCTGCATCTGTCATTCGAATCGGCTCACTACGGCATCCAGTATCCAGGCGTCTTTTCCGCGTACCGCCAATGGATTGATCTCGATCTCGGCCAGGTCCGGATGCTCGAGAAACACCTGGCATAGCTGGGCAATATGCCGCGCCAGCGCGGCAAGGTCGGCGGCGCGGCCGCCGCGAAACCCTTCGAAAAGCGGCGCGGATCGCAAGGATGCAAGCATATCCTGGATATGGGCCGGGTCCAGCGGCAGCAATCGGGTCACGACGTCTGCATCGAGTTCGACTTCAACGCCTCCGCGCCCAAGGGTCAGAGCGGGCCCGAACCGGGCGTCACGGCGCAGGCCCAACAGCAGCTCGTGGTCGAATGCCTGCATGGATTCGATCAGTATGCCATCGGCATCCACGTGTTTCTCGCGGGCGATTTGCCGCAGCCTTTGCACGGCATCGGATAACTGCTGGTCATTGGAGATACCGAGGATCACACCGCCAATGTCGCTTTTGTGGAGCAGATCGTGTGCTTGCAGCTTGGCGACCACCGGGTAGGAAAGCACCCTGGGCAAGGCAGTGAGCTCCTCGTCGTTGTCCAGCACGACCCCCATGGGCACGACGGATACACCCGCCTCGCGCAGCAATTGCTTGCCGCGCCATTCCGATAGCGGCACCGCGGAGTCGCCGGCGCGCGTGGTGAGGCCCCGTTCGTCCAGGCGGGGGAGCGACAGGGCGGCATCGCGCAGCCGGGACAGGCGCAGCGACTCTCCCAGAGCAGCCACCGCGGGTGGGATATCGAGAAATACCGGGATACGCGCCTGCTCGAGCGCAGCCACCGACTCTTCTTTCGCCCCGATCCAGATCACGATGATCGGGCGGCGCAACCGCTCGCGGACCCGCGATATGGCATCGGTGAAAGCCGTCGCGATACTGTGCATCAGCCCTACGAATAAGACAATGGCATCGTTTCCAGGGTCCGATGCAACCGCCTCGAGCGCCAGCGAAATACTGCGCGTGTTCTGGACGACATTGCCGGTAAGATCCAATGGATTGGAAGCGGTGACGAACGACGGCAGGGCTTCCCCCAACGCCTTCACGGTGGATGAAGCCAGCGGCGGCAACTGCAGCTTCCAGCGCTCGGCTTCATCGGCGATGAGCACGCCCGCACCTCCCGAGACCGACATGACCGCTATGCGATCGCCTTGGGGCACGCTGTCGAACAGGAAGAGTCTTGCGACGTCTATCATTCGGCTCAGCGAATCAACGCGCAAGGCGCCATGCTGCCGCAGGCAGGCGTCATACAGGGCATCGTCGCCAGCCAGCGCGCCGGTGTGCGATGCCGCTGCCGCCGCGCCCGCGGATGATCGCCCCGCCTTGATGGCGATAACCGGCTTGCCAGCCTCCGCAGCGCGCTGCAGGGCTGTCCGAAAGGCGCTCGCGTCGTGGATATCCTCGATATACAAGCCTATGACGCGGGTATCGGGATCATCGGCCAAGTAGACGATGGCCGCGGCGGCATCCAGATCGCACTCATTTCCCGTGGTGATCCATTTACTGAAGCCAAGACCTGAACGCAGGCAGATATCCATCCAGTAGGCGCCCAAGGCGCCGCTCTGGCTGACCAAGGCAAAGCCGCCGCGCTTGATCGGCGTTTCTTCGAGCGCAGTGGTGAACGAAGCGATCAGGCCGGTGGCGCTATTGGCAACGCCAAGGCAGTTGGGGCCCAGGATCGTGGCGCCATGCCGCCGGGACAACGTGGCCAGCCTGTCCTGCAGGGCGGCGCCCTCTGCGCCCATTTCAGAGAAGCCGGAAGAGAACACCACGAAGGCTTTGACGCCCGCTTCTATGCCTTCCAGGATCACCGATTCGACGAGTGCGGCCGGCGTGCCGACAATGGCAAGGTCGACTGGTGCGCCAATGGCCGCGAGCGCGGGATAGCTCTTGAGCCCTTGCACCTGGTTGCGCGTCGGATTAACCGGAAACAGCTTGCCGGCGTAGCCGCGCGCAAGCATATATGCCAGAGGGCGCCCGGCGATCTTGCCGGGATCGGCCGATGCTCCGACGATCGCCACACTTTTTGCTTCGAGAACCGCCGCGACGCGGGCTGCGGCATTTTGCACAGCGGCAGGCGCGGCGGCGGGAGTCATGCACAACTGCTGCGCCATGTCAGTTCGCCTTGATATCGGCCGCCTTGATCACCTGGGACCAGCGTTGCAGCTCGTTCTTCAAAAATTTGTCGAATTCCTGCGGCGTCGAAGCAACCGGGATCACGCCCTGCTTGAGCAAGCGCTCCTTGACCGCGGGATCACTGAACTCATCGTGAACCGCCTTTTGCAGCTTGTCAACGATGTCCTTCGGCACACCGGCCGGCGCAACGATGCCCAGCCAGGTATTGCCATTGAAGCCGGGCAAACCGGATTCATCCAAAGTCGGATAGTCCGGGTAGGCGGGCGAGCGCTTCAGACCGGTTGCGGCGATGAGCTTGAGCTTCCCGGCCTTGACATAGGGTTCGGCGGACAAGGCATCGACAAACATTCCCGATACCGAACCGCCGATGACATCGGTCAAGGCTTGAGCGCTTCCCCGGTAGGGGACATGCACCAGCTTGATGCCGGCTTCCTGCTGCAGCAATTCACCCGACAGGTGGTTGGACTGGCCCACGCCCGCCGAACCATAGGTCAGCGAGCCGGGCTTTTCTTTCGCGAGCGCAATGAATTCCTTGAGATTGGACGCGGGAACCGAGGGATGGACGACAAGGAAATTCGTCAATTCCACCATTTGCGTGATATTGACGAAGTCCTTCAGCGTATCGTACGCCAGCTCCGGGTAAACGCTGGGATTGATGGCATGGCTGGTCGCCACCGCACCCAATGTATAGCCATCTCCCCGGGCACGCGCGAGAGCGGCTGTGGCGATGGAGCCCCCGCCACCCGGCATGTTCTTGACCACGGCGGACTGCCCCAGACGCTCGATGCCGTGAGCGGCGGTGCGCGCAATGGTATCGAGGATGCCCCCGGCGGACGACGCGACAATGATTTCGATGGGCTTGGAAGGGTAGGCCTGTTGGGAGAAGGCCGGCATGGATACGAACGCCGCCATGGCGATGGTGGCGCCGCCGATCGCAAACAGCCGAGCGCGAAGGAAAAGCAAAGGGATTTTCATACTGCCTCCAGTTATTCTGTATAGAGAATATTTATCTTACCTGCGAATGAAGTGTAAGAGCGGTGATATCCCGTGTCAAGGCCAAGGCCGAAAGCGCATTCGATTCGCGCATATTGACGCCTGCGGTTTGTATTGCTATTCTTCTTTTTAATCCGAGAATTTTATTCTCTATAAAGAATAACAACAGGCGCTTCCCTTCCCGATGGGAAGCTTTCTATGACAGCGAAAATGACAAGGAATACGGCGTGAGCTTGAATTTTGCTTTTTCCGGCGAGCACGAGGCGGTACGAGACACGGTACGGCGGCTTTGCCAGGACGAACTGGCCCCTCTGGTTTTCGAAGCCGAAGAAACGGAGACCTTCCCCAAACATGTATTCGAGCGCTGGGGCGAACTGGGACTGCTGGGCGTCCGATATCCCGAAGCCGACGGCGGAAGCGGCCTCGACAAGATCAGCGATTGCATCGTCCGTGAAGAACTGAGCTATATGTCGCAGGGCTTCGCCTCGACATGGTCGGCGCATACGCACCTGGGCATCTGGCCGATCTGGAAGGCCGGCACGCCGGCGCAAAAAGAACGCTTCCTCTCGCCGGCCCTGGCCGGAAAGAAAGTGGCGGGATTCGGTCTGAGCGAGCCCGATGGCGGCTCGAATGTCCGCGCGATGAAAACCCGCGCGGAACGGGTCGACGGCGGCTGGCGGCTGCATGGCAGCAAGCTCTACATTACCAATGCGCCTTATGCTGATTTCCTGCTCGTCGCGGCCCGCACCCGGCCAGAACTCACGCCGGATGCAATCAGTCTGTTCATTGTGGAGCTGCCCAACGCCGGCTTCGACATCGCCAAGCTGAAGAAGGAAGGCATCCGGGCGTCCGAAACTGCGCTGATCCACATCGACGGCGCCTTTGTGCCCGACGACTGCCTGCTGGGCGAAACAGAAGGCACCTACCCGGTCATCCTCGAATCTCTCAGCGAAAACCGCGTCGGCGTGGCCGCCAACGCGCTGGGAATGGCGCGTGCCGCATTCGACGCCGCACTGGCCTTTTCCAACGACCGCATCGTGGCCGGCAAGCGGGTCGGCGAATACCAGGCCATCGCCCATAAGCTGGCCGACATGTCCGCCCAAATAGAAGCCGCGCGCTGGCTGGTGTACTACGGCGCATGGCGGGTGGATCAGGGAACGCTCGACGCCGCCACCGCCGCCCGCGTGAAGCTGGTAGCCAGCGAAACAGCGGTATCCGTCAGTGAACAAGCCATCAGAATATTCGGCGGCGCCGGCATCATGCGGGAATACCCCGTGGGCCGCATCCACCGCGACGCCCTCGTCTACGTGATCGGGGAGGGTACCAGCGAAATTCAGAAAAACATCATTGCTCGCAGCCTGGGGTTCAAGCCATGACCGACTACGTACTACGCGAACGCCACGGGGCCACCCTCGTCATTACCATAAACCGCCCCGAAAGGCGCAATGCCTTCGACCTCGAAGTCCGCGAGAGTCTTGCGGAAGCCATTTTCGAAGCACGAGACGAAGACGCCGTAAAGGCGGTGATCATCACTGGCACGCAGGGCGTCTTCTGCGCCGGCGGCGATCTCAAATCCCTGTCGGGTGAAAAACGCTCGGTCTACAAGGACCGCGACCGCATCCGGCGCCTGCATCTTTGGTTCCATGAATTGGTCAACCTCGAAAAACCCGTCATTGCCGCCGTCGACGGGCCCGCGTTCGGAGCGGGGTTCAATCTGGCCCTGGCCTGCGATTTCATCCTGGGGACGCCATCAAGCCGCTTTTGCGCCGTCTTCGGGCGTATCGGCCTGGTGCCCGACCTAGGCGGTTTTTTCCTGCTACCTCGCATCGTCGGGCTGCAAAGGGCGAAAGAGCTGGTGTTCACCGCAAGGGAACTGGATGCCGAGGAGGCTCTGTCGCTGGGCATTCTGTACCGCATCGTCCCTGCCGATACGCTTCTGGCACAAGCGCTGGAATTCGCCGCGCGCTTTCATAACGCTTCGACCGAGGCGCTGGGAGTCTCCAAGAACATCCTCAATCGCTCATTCAATCTGGACCAGAACACGCTGGCCGAACTCGAGTCGCATGCCCAGGCGCTGGCCATCCATACCGAGTACCACGACGCGGCGGTCGCCCGCTTTCTGGACAAGAGACCGCTCGAATTCATTTGGCCCGCCCAGCGCAAAAACAATGGGGAAAGCCAGCCATGAGCATGAACGCATATATTACCGGGGCGTATGACACGCAGGTGGGGGAACTGCCCGGCTCGAGCTGCATGGGCCTGCACGCGCAAGCCGCATTCGGCGCCATTCGCGATGCGGGGCTCGAACCGGGCGATATCGACGGCGTGCTGTGCGCCTATTCATTCACGGAACCTCACTTGATGCTGGGTTCGGTCTTTTGCGAGTACACCGGCATTCACCCGAACTTCTGCACCGCCATCCAGGCGGGGGGAACGAGCGCGGCCATCATGATCATGCAGGCCGCGGCGCTGGTTGCCAGCGGCCAATGCGAACATGTCCTCGTGGTAACCGGCGACAATCGCCTGACAGGCATGTCGCGCGACGGCGCAGTGGCCGCACTGGCCGAAGTGGGCCACCCGCAATTCGAGCGTCCATTCGGCATCAGCGTCCCCGCTTCGTATGCATTGGTCGCTCAACGCTACATGCATGACTTCGGCGTCACGCCCGAGCATCTGGCCGCCATCGCCGTCGAGCATCGCCGACATGCGGGCCGCCATCCGCAAGCGCACAAGCGCGACCCCATCTCGATCGAGGACGTTCTTCAATCCCGCGAGATATGCTCGCCCCTTCGCCTGCTGGATTGCTGCCTTATTTCGGATGGCGGCGCAGCGCTGGTCATCAGCAGCCGAGCGGCCTGCCGCCCGAGTCAGGCGCGAAGGATCGAAATCCTGGGCGCGGGACAAGGCCACACGCACGAGCATATCGTAGCCGCACCCAGCCTCGTCGACTTCGGCTGCAAGGCATCCTCGTCGCGGGCATTTGAAGTGGCCGGCGTAAAGCCGGCCGATATCGACGTCGCCCTGATCTACGATTCCTTCACTATCACGCTGTTGGTCGAACTGGAGTCCATCGGCTTCTTCGAACGCGGCGAAGCAGGCCCGGCCGCGCTCCGAGGCGAGCTGGGGTTGGGCGGATCCCTGCCTTGCAATACCCATGGCGGCCTTCTTTCATATGGGCACTCCGGCGCCGCGGGCGGCATGTTCCACGCCGTCGAAGCCGTGCGCCAGCTACGCGGCGAAGCTGACCAAAGACAAGTCGGCGACGCCCGGCTGGCCTTCGTGCACGGGGATGGCGGCATTCTCTCCGCCCATTGCTCGCTGGTTTTCGGAGCCGTCTGACATGGAAAAAACGACCACACAACCGCCTGCGTACGCCATCCCCTTCTGGGAGGGCTGCCGCGACCATAAGCTTCGATATCAAGCCTGCGCCCACTGCGGAACGGTCCAGCTCATTCCCCGTACCGTTTGCACGCATTGCCATAGCCAGGAATTGCGGTGGAAAGACTCCGCCGGCCACGGCGCCATTCTCAGCTACACGATCGTGTATCGTGCACCCACCCCCGCTTTCAAGGCCGATACGCCTTACGTCATAGCGTTGATAGACATGGACGAAGGCTTCAGGCTGATGACGAATGTCCGCGGCGGCGCCAATGACTCCGTGGCCATTGGACGGCGGGTCCGCATAGGATTCGAGGTCCGCGGCGATCGCACCCTGCCCATCGCAGAAATGGAATCGCCATGAGCGAACTGTATACCTACGATAGGTTCGCCCCTGGAACCATGCTGGGCGAATGGGAAGGCACCATCGATGCGGCCCTGCAAGCCAAATGGGATCGGCTCTTCGGCACTCGCACGACCGATGCCTCTGCGCGCACCATAGGCTTGACGGTCGCGTGCATGATGCGCGCATACCTCGGGATCGTTTCCCCTCGCCCCCCAGGGAACATCCATGCGCGCCAGACGCTATCCATCCAGGGTTTGCCTCAAGACGGAGAAATCGTCCGAACGCAGGTATGGTGCCGCGACAAGGAATTACGCAAGGACCGCCGCTATATCTATCTGGAGGCCATTGGTACCGGCAATGGCGGTCGTCCTCTGTATAGCGGGCAAATGAGCCTGATCTGGGCTGCATGAACACCGCCGATAAAGGAAGAGAACCTTGAAGGATTATCTCGAAGAAGTTTCCATGGTGGTCAGCCAGGCGGACATAGACACTTATGCAGAGCTTTCGGATGACTTCAACCCTTTGCACGTCGATCCGGAATTCGCCGCAAGGACCCCAATGGGCAACACCATTGCGCACGGCACACTATCGTTGAATCTGATCTGGCAATCGCTGGCGCGCAGCTTCGATGCCGCCACGCTGGCACGAATCGATCTCGATGTGCGTTTTCTGAAACCATTATTCGCCGGCGGCGCTATCGTCGCAGGCGGCCGGCGCAGCCCCGAGCACCCCGATCGCTTCGAAGTTTGGGTCAAGGGCGCCGACGGCACGGCTCTCATCGCCGGCCACGCCCGTCTGCCTCGATTGGTTCGAGCCGCCGTCAACTAGGGGAAATATTCATGCAATTCACGCACGAACACAGGGAGCTGGAACGGACCACTCGCCGCATCATCGCAGAGCACCTGGATCCTTACGTCGATGAATGGGAAGCCCAGCAGATGTTTCCCGCCCATCAGGTGATGAAGGTGCTTGGCGACGCCGGGCTGCTGGGCATAGGCAAGCCGCCCGAGTACGGCGGCATGGGCCTGGACTTCAGTTACGAGATGGTCTTTGCTGAAACTCTCGGAGAAGTCCGATCCAGCGGGCTGACGTCCGCCATAGGCGTACAGAGCACGATGTGCACGCCTGCGCTTGCCCGCCATGGCAGCGATGCGCTCAAGCGCGAATATCTGGCGCCCACCATAGCCGGCGACTTGGTAGGCTGTATCGGTGTCAGCGAAGCATCGGCGGGCTCGGACGTTTCACAGATCCGCACTTGGGCGCGCCGCGATGGGGACGACTATGTGATCAGCGGCTCAAAGATGTGGATCACCAACGGCGTGCAGGGGGACTGGATCTGTCTGCTTTGCAATACATCGCAGGACGGAGGTCCGCACAAGAACAAATCGCTGATCGTCGTGCCGCTGAAATCGCCTGGCGTTCAAGTCTCGCGCAAGCTCGACAAGCTGGTCCTGCGCGCATCGGACACTGCCGAACTTTACTTCGACGACGTCCGGGTGCCGGTGGCCAACCGGATCGGCGAAGAGAATATGGGTTTCATCTACCAGATGGAGCAATTCCAGGAAGAGCGCATGTTCGTCGCGGCGCGCAGCATGCGTTCAATGGAGCGCGTCATCGAGGAAACTATCGCATACACAGGCGAACGGCTGGTCTTTGGCGGCACCGTGCTATCGAATCAGGTGGTCTATCACAAGCTCGCCGAGATGCAGACCGAAATCCAGGCCCTGAGGTCGCTCTTGTATCGCGCAATAGAACAATACATGGACGGTCAGGACATCACGCAGCTCGCGTCCATGGCCAAGTTTTACGCCGGCCGGCTGTCGATGAAGATTCCTTCGGAATGCCTGCAGTATTGGGGAGGCCAGGGCGTGATGACGGAAAACTGGATTTCGCGCGCTTATCGCGACCTGCGGCAAACCGCAATCGGCGGCGGCGCCAACGAGATCATGCTCGAAGTCATTGCCAAGACCATGGGAATACACCGCGGAAAACGGACCTGAATCTCACCACCAATTTAAATAATCAACCGGAGACAAAAGATGAAAATCAAGCACCACACCCTCGGCATACTGCTGTCGGGACTGCTCTGCGCGCTGCCTTGCACCGGCGCGGCGGCGTCTTATCCCGATCGCCCCATACGCCTCATCGCGCCGATCGCTGTCGGCGGGCTGACCGATACACTGGCGCGTTTGGTGGCGGCAGGCCTCTCGGAAGAGCTGAAGCAACCCGTCGTCGTCGAGAACAAGCCCGGGGCGGGCGGCATCATCGGCATGGAAGCCGCAGCCAAATCAGCACCTGACGGCTATACGATCATCCTGGTGTACCAGGGCGTGGCAGCCGTGAACACGAGCCTGCACAAAGATCTGCCCTACAACACGCAACGAGATTTCACCCCCATTTCGAGCCTGGGCAGCTTCCCTCTGGTCCTAGTAACCAACGGCGCCACCGGCATCCAATCCGTCTCCGGCTTCATCGAGCGCGCCAAAAGCAAGCCGAATTCGCTGAGCTACGCCTCTGCCGGAAATGCAACGACATCGCATCTGACCATGGAGCTCTTCAAGGACCAGACCGGCATCAAGATCGTCCATGTTCCGTACAAGGGTGAAAGCCCGGCGAATACTGATGTGGCAGGCGGTCAAGTGGACGTTGCATTTTCCTCTCTGGCGTCTGTCGCCCCGATGATCGAGGCCGGCCGGCTCAAAGCGCTGGGTATCGCCACGGCCGAACCCTCTCCCCTGCTGAAAGGGGTTCCCACCATTACCTCGTCCGGCGTGCCGGGCTTTGAAGCTTCCGGCTGGTACGGCTTGCTTGCTCCAGCCGGCACGCCGCCGGCAATCATAGAGACGCTGTCCACAGCGGTGGGCAAGGCGTTGAACCAATCGTCCATCCGTCAGAAGCTAGAAGCCCTAGGTGTCGCTTCGAAAGCCAGCTCACCTGACGAATTCGGCCGGCAGATCGAATCAGAAACGGAAAAGTGGAGAAATGTGATCCGGAAATCCGGCATCACACTCGGGTGAGGCGACCATGTTGAGTAAAGCATTGGCCGGAATCACGGTTTTGGACTTCAGCCAAGGTATCGCCGGTCCCCACGGCGCATGCCTGCTGGCGGAAATGGGGGCGGATGTCATTAAAATCGAGCCTCCATCGGGCGATTGGTTACGCGGCCTAGGGCATCGGCAAGGGGATACGAGTCTCCTTTACGGCTATTTCAATCGCGGCAAGTCGGGCGTGGTATTGAACCTAAAGGAAGACGCGGATAGACAAAGGGCGCTTGCACTGATCCGCCAGGCCGATGCCATGATCGAAAGCAACCGCCCGGGAGTGATGAAGAAGCTCGGCCTGGATTATGAGGCCGTGCGCGACATCAATCCGGAACTCGTTTATCTTTCCGTCACCGGCTTTGGCCAGCGCGGACCCCACTGCCACCTTCCGGCCACCGACGCCGCCATGCAGGCATATTCCGGCTTTTCTTTCGGCGCAGGCGACATGATCGACCCCGTGCGCGTACGGATCTCCGTCGTCGATATCGTGACGGGTGTTTACGCCAGCAATGCGGTGCTCGGCGCCCTGATGGCTCGCCGCGGCAATCAAGGAAAAGGGCAGTACATCGACTTGAGCCTCATGCACGGCATCAGCGCAGTGCAGGGCCCGAAATATGCCGAATACGCCGCCACCCGCGGCGTGATGAGCCGTGAGCTATTCGCCGCAATCGGCATATACAAGACGCTTGACGGACACATCGCCCTTAGCGCGATGCGCGATAGGCAAGTCACCGATTTCATCACCCTGATCGGGCGCGCCGACCTGCTGACGGATCCTCGCTATTCCACGCAGCAGGATCGATTCAATAACCAGGACATGCTGCGCACCTTGATACAGGCGGAACTGGTCAAGCGACCCACCAGACATTGGCTCGATGCTGCGCGCCGCATCGACCTGATCTGCCAACCGGTGCAGAACTATGCCGACTTCCGGCACGACCCCCAAGTTCTCGCTTATGACATATTCCAGGAAATGGACCTGGGCTACGACGAGCCGCTGCCAGTGGTGCGCATGCCTGGGATAGAAGCGGGCGAACCACGCATGCAACCGCCGCCTGCGCTGGGCGCAGATACCGACGCCGTGCTGCGGCGCTTTGGCATCGATATGGGCTCGCCGGATAACTGACCGCCATTCCGCCAACGAGCCCGGCCCCGCTTTCGCGTAGCGCCAAGCATCATGGGCGTGCTCGCATGATAAAGGCGTGACGCCAGGCTACATCTGGGTTACCGGCGTCTTCTACTTCGACTGCCGTGCTTTCAGAAAAACCAGCATCGCCTCAATCATTTTGCGTACGTAAGGTTGCACGCGCGCGGCAGCCGACGGGATGTAGCCGAATGGCAGTGCTTCTTGCATATAGCAACTCTGTGCCATCTCGAGTTGGATGGCGTGGATATTGTCCGAAGGATTTCCATAATGGCGCGTGATGTACCCCCCCTTAAAGCGCCCATTCAGGATGTGTGTGAAGCCGTCTTGTGCCGCGGCTTGCGCAATTTCCAGTATGGCATGCGCCATTTTTTCGTCGCAGCTTCTACCATCGGCTGTTCCAAAATTCAGGTCTGGCAGCTTTCCCTCAAAGAAGCGGGGCAAGACGGAACGAATGGAATGGGCATCCCAGAGGCCAGCAACCCCATGCTCCGCCTTGATGCGAGTCAGCTCGGCGCTAAGCTTGTCATGGTAGGGCTGCCATACAGCTTCTCGACGTTCAGCAATTTCATTCTTGTCGGGCGCCTCGCCAGGCAAGTATATTTGTGCTCCATCAAACATGTCGATAGGGCATAAACCGGTTACGCTTTGACCGGGGTACAAGCTCGTACCATCGGCTGGCCTGTTCAAATCGATGACGTAACGCGAGTGCGTTGCAATAATTACAGAAGCGCCCAACTCATCAGCGAAATCATAGAGCGTTTCGAGATGCCAGTCCGTATCCGCCACGTATCGGGCTTCATCCACCATCCGGGCAGAAAGGGATGGTGGAATGTATGTTCCCACATGCGGCATGGATATAAGCAACGGCTCACTGCCCTGGCGGAAGATGAAGGCCGGTCGATCTGTAGCGTGTTTATCCATAGCATTTCCTGTCATTCAAATTTCAAGAAGGGTATTGCGTGCGGAGATGAACGCCGCTGCCGCCTCTTGATGAAGATGGTGGAGTCCATTTTCCACTCGGCAAATTCCTCGTTGCCAAACTTGCAGAATGGCGGAGGTCCGCTGGCTCGCAAAAACATGGGCCGACAGCATATCGCTAGGAGACAATGCCGCCAAGGCCACATGCTGCGAATCCAGCACGACGAAATCAGCGTGCTGCCCGGCCTGGAGGCCGGCGATCCGCCGCCCGCTTGCTTGCGAACCGCCTTTCACAGCAGCCAGCATCATTGCATTGGCTACATACGGTTCGTTTGCGTCCGTAATGACATTGCGTTGGGTCGTCGCCAGGCGCTGGCTGTACTCGAGCAGCATCAACTCCTCGGCGGCATTCACCGCTGCATGGCTATCCGACCCAACGCCCCAGCGACCCTCACCTTCGCGCCAACTCTGCATATCAAAAATGCCATCGCCCAGATTGGCTTCCGTCGTGGGGCATAAACCCGCTACCGCACCCGTCTTCGCCGCGGCATGAGCTTCCCCGGAGGTCATGTGCGTAGCATGGACCAGACACCATCTGCCATCGATCGGCATGTTCGCGAGCAACCACTCGACGGGCCTCAACCCACTCCACGCCAGGCAATCATCCACTTCTTTTCTCTGCTCGGCGATGTGAAGATGCAATGGCGCCTCCGGGTTGATTTCGTTCATGCCGGCGACCGCCTCGCCAAGAGAAGCTGGAGACACCGCCCGTAAAGAGTGTGGAGCAAGTCCAAGCTGGGCGCCTTGTTCCTGGCAATCCGGAAGCAAACCCTGGATCAATGCCAGCATATCGTCGGTCTGGCGGATGAATCGACGTTGATCCTCTTGGGGCGGCTGGGCGCCAAAGTTACTGTGCTGATAAAGCACGGGCAGAAGCGTCATTCCAATGCCCACTCTATGTGCCGCTCGAAGCAATGCTTTGCTTAATGTGGCGGTATCTGCATAAGGCTGTCCATTCTCTTTGTGATGCAAGTAATGAAATTCACACACAGATGTGTAGCCCGCCTCAAGCATCTCAACATAAAGCCAAGTGGCAATGGCTTCTAATTGTTCAGGATTCAGCCTTAAGGCAAAGCGGTACATTAAGTCGCGCCAACTCCAGAAGCTATCATTCCCCTTTCTTCGGTATTCGGTCAGGCCGGCGAAGGCTCGCTGGAAGGCATGAGAATGCAAATTTGGCATGCCGGGAATCACCGGCCCCGAAAGAATCACTGCATCGCCGGGCGCCTGTTGATTTGTTTCAACACGCGAGAGCAATCCCTCTTCATCCCATTGCAGCAGGACTCCCCTGGCCCAACCGGTGGGAAGTAATGCTGCCTCAGCCCAGACCCGCCGGTTCATAGCGATCGATCCTGTGATAAGGTCCGCACTCTGCCTTGGCGTACGACAGCCTTTACCGGACGTTGCCCGAACCAATATGCCAGTTCGGCGGCATCCTGCACATGCCAAAGCACAAAGTTGGCCTGCCGGCCTACTGCGATCTCGCCATGACTGCCATGCAATCCAATGGCTCGCGCCGCGTTCGCCGTAACGCCCGCCAAAGCTTCTGGAACGGTGAGCCGAAACAGCGTGCATGCCATATTCATCATAAGAAGCAGACTGAGAGCGGGTGAGGTCCCAGGGTTATGGTCGGTCGAGATAGCCATAGGGACACCGGCCTTGCGCAATGCTGAAATCGGGGGTGGCTGGGTATCCCGCAGCGTATAGTAAGCACCAGGTAGCAGGACCGCGACGGAGCCCGCCTTTTGCATGGCTTGAACCCCTTTTTCGGTCAGGTACTCGATATGGTCGCAAGATAACGCAGCATAGCGCGCCGCCAACTCGGCACCGCCCATGTCTGAAAGCTGTTCCGCATGTAGCTTTACGGGTAAACCAAGCGCCTGCGCGGCGCGGAAGACTTGTTCGGTTTCTTCGAGACTGAAGGCGATCTTCTCGCAGAATACGTCCACGGCATCAATAAGCCCCTCTTCCGCAAGACTGGGCAGCATGGATTCGCATATCAGTTTTACGTAATCACCGCGGCGTCGGCTATATTCGGGCGGTACCGTATGCGCGCCCAGGAAAGTAGTTTTGACCGTAACATCATGTGTGTGAGCAAGCCGGCGCGCGATCCGTAACTGTTTACGTTCATGCTCAAGCGCCAATCCATAGCCAGACTTGATTTCTATGGCACAAACGCCCTCCGACAGCAACTCTTTCATTCTCCGGGATGCGCTTTCAAAGAGCTCGTCTTCACTGGCTTCCCGGGTCGCACGTACCGTCGACGCTATGCCACCGCCGGCGCGCGCAAGTTCTTCATAACTAGCGCCCGCAAGCCTCATGGCGAACTCGTTGGCGCGTTGCCCGCCGTAAACGAGGTGCGTAT
>Ga0180220_1001206_pt1 | contig 20390 bp, 17 predicted proteins | sample eDN5th37CBELigBY_FD_151335 | JGI IMG/M metagenome (GOLD analysis project Ga0180220, IMG submission 151335) | Enriched backyard soil microbial communities from Emeryville, California, USA - eDNA 5th pass 37_C BE-Lig BY (version 2) (version 2) | ecosystem: Environmental > Terrestrial > Soil >...
GGCCGCTTCGGTCATTTTAAACTGCTCCTGGTTAAAGAACATCAGCGCATCCTGCAGCGATGCCTCGGGCTTCCTGCTGGCCGGCGAAACCTTGGGGGCCTGATTTTTCTCCAGATTGTCCGTCAGGACGCCCCCGAATACGCCGCCAACGACCAGACCGCCCAGCGTCATTCCCGAGGCCTTCAAAAATTTCCGCCGGGATTCATCCGGTTCTTTCGACCGGGCCGGCTTGCTGTTCTTTCTCCACTTCAGTCCTGGCAACATGATCCCTCCAATTATGAATATTGCAGATACAATAATAACGGCTGCTTTGAATCAGTTACCCAAAATTTCTCTGTTTCAAACGGTAGCATCTGACATCAGGCGTCAAATCGGGACCCAATGTCCACCAAAATCGCGGGCACTTTAGTAAACTTCGCCCGGCTATTCGGCGCACCCGTGCACTCCCGGTTTACGTTCAAAGGCATGCGCAAAGCGCGCTGCCGCCTGTTTTTTTGAACACAAAAAAGAGCCCTCGGACTGCTCCCGAAGGCTGGCTTCATCAATGATTCAACAATCATATTTTTTCGCATAATGCAGGTATACAGTGCCCCGATTGACATCTGCCTCTTTCGCGATTTGATGATTTGATATGACCGCGTCACCCGTTCCTCTAGCCCGTACATCCGTATTTTTTGAACCTTCTTGGTCAGCAACATATTGCGTGATCCATTGCGTGATAAAGTTATAGACTTTTTTTGCTGCTGGAGAGGCAGTTTCATAGGAAGGAATAGCCACGCCAATAGTACGGTAAAATTCTCCCTCGAGTGGCCGGCAACATACCATGCCAGAGAGTTGCAATGCTGCCATCTCGGGGAGAATACTTAAACCTAAGCCGTTTTGAACCATTGCGATGATACCCTGGTCACCTTCTATTTCATACTTTATTTTAGGCTGAAATTGATTTTGAGAAAAGATCCTTTGCATATCGGTGCTGCAGCCCGACGCCGGCATAATAAAAGGCTCCTCTGTTAGCTGTTCCAATTTAATCGTAGTGTGACACACTAGAGGATGGTTTATGGGCATCATGCACATCATTCTATCCTTTTTCAAAGGGACTACATGAAAAGTGTCACGAGTAGGTAAAGTGATAAATCCCAGATCGATCGTTCCGTCTGACAGCATTTTTTCCATCTCCGGATGATTCCCATCCATCAGCTTGATTTCAATACTGGGACATTGACTATGAAAATCTCGAATAATGAGCGGCAACCAATGAACGCTTACACTAGAGAACGTACCGATCTTAACAGTGCCTATTTCAACCCCCCTTAACGCAGCCGCTTCCTGAATTAATGTTTCGTTCGACTGCAGGACTTGACGGATATGCGGGAGCACTCGTTCCCCATCGGTCGTTGGGAGGATACCTGATTTACTCCTTTTAAGAAGACTCAGTCCCAATTCGGCCTCCAGACTAGACACTGCATGACTGACAGCGGATTGTGTCAAATTTAGTTTCTTTGCCGCCTTCGTTAGGCTCTGCAGTTCGACCACCTGATTGAAAATCTCGTATTTAATGAGGCTCAAAGTTGTCATCCCCTCTATGATTCATGAATTTTTTTCAAATTCATCATTATAATTATTCATTTTTTTTATCCATATTGTATCTGTATAATCTGGTTTATGCAAAACTTTGATAGAGAGGGGGTTACTGGAAGTGTCTGCAATTCAGGGAGGACTAAGGATGGAACAAAACAAAAACTTCTATCGTCAGCTTCTTCAGCTTGCTTTTCCATTAACGCTGCAATTTATATTTACTTCGTCTTTTCTGTTGGTGGATACGATGATGGTGGCAGGTTTGGGAGACAAGGAGGTTGCCGCACTCGGCATTGCCGGTCAATTTGACATGATGCTTGGCTTGATTTTGGCCGGCGTCCTGAGCGGTCCATCCATTTTCATGATGCAATTTTACGGTCAGAAAGACTACAGGACGATTAACGGTCTGGCGGGCCTGTGCCTGTATTGCGGATTGGCCATCGGAATCGTCTTTTTTATTGTCCTGACGCTAGGCTCACCCTATATGTTCATGCTGTTTAGCCGGGATATGGAGTTGTTGAATTTGACTTCTTCGTTTGTGTCGATCGTGAGCTACGGGTATATCGCATCTGCTGTCTCGACAGCGTTTGCCATGAGTCTAAAAAGCATTGGGGACGTCAAAGCAGTCATGATGATGACAACTTCGTGCCTGTTGCTGAACACCCTGCTTAATTACCCGCTTATCTACGGACATTTCGGATTCCCCGCCCTCGGCATTCAAGGAGCAGCCATAGCTACGTTGATCGGGAAACTATTATTAATGATTCTAATTGTCGTATATGTGTATACGAAACGCAAGGAAGTCGCGGTGTTCTTTCGGCGACCTGTGAGGGTTGACCGGACCCTTACTAAAAAAGTTTTCAAATTGACGGTACCGATCATCGCTCACGAGACGCTTTGGGGACTGGGTACAGCGGTCTATATGATCGCTTTTGGAATGCTTGGCGCGACGGCGCTCGCCGTCATTCAAATCTCCAAAGTGATCAGCACTTTTGTTTTTGCTGCTGTCGCGGGTTTTGCCCAAGCGGCAGGTGTCATGATCGGTGAACAAATTGGTCGGCGACAGCGGGAGCTTGCGCAGCTTTTTGCCAAGCGATTTACCCGAATCGGCATCCTTTTGGCCGTGATAATTGGTATACTTCTATTCGTGATGGCGCCCAAAATCGTTAGCCTGTTTCAGCTTGATGATCCTTTGTACGGGCAGGCGGTTACGATAATCCGCATATTTTCTTGCCTGATGGCATTCATTTTCGTTAACAATATCTGGATCGTTGGTGTCTTCCGAAGTGGCGGGGATACCAGGTATTCAATGAAAATAGTTCTTGGTTCAACTTGGCTTATTGGGCTGCCGATCACATTCTTAGGAGCCGGGGCATTAAAGTGGCCGCTTGAGATGGTATACACATTGTATTTGACTGAGGAAGTCGTCAAGTCGATACTAGGCTATATCCGATATAGGTCTCTCCGCTGGCAACATACTTTGGTCGATGCATCTTTAAGCACGCCAAGTTCACCGGAAGGGATCGTCCATGCAGTGGAATCATCTGCCGATCTCTAACTTCCCCTCCTCTCTCACCTTTTTCTTTGTGTTGCGTAAAAAACCGTTGGTCTTCATAAGATCAACGGTTTAAACTTAGTTCCTTCCTCGCTAATTGAATGAAGGCATCCATGGATGGAGAAACCCACTTTTCACGGTGCCAAAGCATTTGGGCGGAAAATGGTGTACCCGATAATTCCCATGGCAAGGCAACCAACGTCCCTTCTCTTATTTCTCTCTTCAAAGCCATCTCGGGCAACAGCGCTATTCCAAGACCAGCCATTGCACATTGTTTAATCGCTTCCACGCTATGAAATTCTAGTTCAGGCAAACGATTGCTGCCCCTTTTCCATAACGACTGCAGATATGGGGAGCGATACGAGCAGCCCTTTTCAGTCAATAAAAAAGTTTCCTGATGAAAATCATCATTGACCAATGTGGAACGAGATGCCAGCCAATGATCCGGGGAAACGACCATCAGAAACGGCTCTTCCCTTAATAACTCTGTATGAATGTCTTTGGCTGCAACGGGTTCATCCAATACGAACACGACATCTGTAATCCCTTCCCTCAGACTTTGTTGGAGCTCCTGGCCGGATAAAGGCTGGAATACAAGCCGAGCGCCTGGAAAGTTCTCACGAAAATGCCTGAGCAAAGATGGAAGAAGATAGGCGCAAAGGACTTCGTCTGCCCCTATGACGACCGTTCCCGTCATTTTCCCCTGTTGACTGGATGCATATTTCGCTTCTTCTACATCGTTCAAAATTTTACTGGCATACGGCAAAAATTGTTGGCCTGCATTCGTTAACGCGACATTCTTGCCTAAGCGATCGAGCAATTTCACGCCCAACTCATCTTCCAATGCTTTGATTTGCATGGTTATGGTAGAAGGAACATAGCTCAATAGTTCAGCCGTTCGAGTAAAACTGCGTGTTGAAGCAAGAGTCCAAAACGTTTTCAGTTGACGTATTTCCATAATCTGATCGCCCTCTTCGTTCAAAAAAAATGAATATATGGTTCACAAACGTTTCGTTGATTTGATGATATGCGTATTGTAGAGTGAAAATCAAGTTGTCACTACAAAATTTCTAATGAATGGAGCATCGGTCAATGAACGATTATGAAATTTATTCCCTTGGCGATATCCGGCTTCAATCGGGAGAGCAACTCCCTCAAGCCTTTCTGGCTTACAAGACCTACGGCACTTTAAATACCGAAAAGAACAATGTAATTGTATATCCGACTTGGTTTGCCGGTCGCCATCCGGATAACGAATGGTTAATTGGCGAAAACAGGGCGCTCGATCCCAATCGGTATTTTATTATCGTGCCCAATATGCTGGGAAACGGATTATCATCCTCGCCTAGCAATACTCCCGCTCCGTTTGGCAAGGCCAACTTCCCCTTCATTTCGATGTATGACAATGTACGTGCCCAACATCAACTAATCACGCAAAAATTCGGCATTACGAAAATCAAGCTCGTTTTAGGTTGGTCTCTGGCAGCCATGCAAACATTTCAATGGGGAACGAGTTATCCTGAGATGGTGGAACGCATTGCGCCTTTTGGCGGAACGGCGAAGACCAGGCCGCTGGCTCAACTGGTCTTTCAGGGAATGATCGCGGCTTTGCAAGCGGATTCGAATTGGAAAGAAGGACAATACATGTATCCGCCAACCGCCGGTCTCGCAGCGATGGGAAGGGTTTATGCGCCTTGGGGCTTTTCGCAAGACTACTACTTGGAGAAATTGTATCAATCCGATGGATTCGATTCATTGGAAACGTATGCGGAAAATTACTGGGATCAAGTCTTTTTATCCTTTGATGCTAATGACCTGATCGCTATGCTGCGGACAGGAATACATGGAGACATTAGCGATAATCCCGTGGATCGCGGCAACTTCGAGCAGGCATTGCGCAAAATCACCTCGCCTGCGCTTGTCATGCCGGGATCAAGCGATTTATTTTTCACGAAAGAGGACAGTGCTTACGACGTTCAGCATATGCCGAATGCGATTCTTCGGCTCATCGAATCCAAATGGGGACATTGCTTTGGAATCGGAGCCAACGAAGCGGATTCTCGCCTTATAGACGGCTATCTAAGGGAATTTTTGCAGTTGCATTAAAAGGCATCGAACTTGGCTGAAGCGATTCACCGGATATATAAGCATCAAAAGAAAAGGACGCTGCAGGTATTACAGGGTCCTTTTCTGTGTGAAAGTTAAAGTTATATGCGGCTGCAGGCAGGTAATCGATGATAAAAATGCCATTACAGCAAACCCCAGTTCAAAGCTGCCGGGGGTGCGGACGGAGCTTCCGGAATTTCGGCATAAAAGCCCAATTCGAGGACGACTGTGGTCGGTTTTCGTCGTTATCGTGAAGTGAGCAAGCACTTGCTTTAAAAAACCCGGATTCCCGCCGCGTGAGATATAAATAAATCGCCAAGGCTCCCGATGTTTGTTATTTTGAAATATCGATGATATAAGAAGTAATTTCCTTAATTTTTGCTTTGTTTAAACTGCTATTGAAACGATAAATATTACAGAAAGCGTAGCTAATATTGCTTTCGAGGTTCAGGATGCCGTTTAAAGAACCGGAATACCCGTGCGTTATGATATTGCTAATAACTAACTCGGTCGGCTTGTTGTCATTCAGTTGTTCAAGCAGGTTAAAAACTTGATCCTTCCCTTGCAATGTATTGCTGCCGATAAAATTCCATCGGATATCGTCTATGATGTTCTCCATGATAAAGCCAATGTCATTGCAAACAAAGGCAACATTAAACGCTTTAAGAAATTCTTTTTTCGGTGCGTTACCACAATCTTCTGCACAAATAATGTTCACTTGATCGTATCGAATATTGTTCTCTGACATACTCACGATCCCCCTCATTCAAAAATTATCATCTTCGAGCATAATCCCTTTCACGCGCCGGATCAAGCCTATCGGATTCGAATAGGAGCTACTTCCCCCACGAATCGGCGCAAAGGATATCTTTTTCAGAGGACAAGAAAAAATCTCGTCCATTTCGACGATCCTCTGGAAGGTTTTATTGGAATTCGTGTGGTCAATGTTGAAAATGGCAACCATTGCAATGGACTCGGGTTTATTATGATCTCAATGATCCAATAATACGAATGAAGCAATGATTATGCGGGTTAAAAACAGGAAGTGGTCTATTCAAATGGTCTATGTTTTCGGTTTTTTTTTATTGCTGAACGCGGTATCTTTTGTAGTCTCCAAAAATCTAAGCAAAATCGAGATCTACGCGACTTCCTTTTTTGCTTACGCGTTTGGCCTTACAACGGATCTGGTGCTCGACCTGCATTATGATCTTTACGGTTATTTCTCCCCCGGCTTTCAATGGACGGCTTTGCTGGGAATTCTATTGTATGTTCCCTCCATTAGCTTTCTGTTCTTGAACTTTTTTCCTATGCATAAGAAGTTGCTGTCCCAAATCGCTTATATCTTAGTCTGGACGGCATTTTCGACCGGCTTTGAATGGCTCGCTTTGCAGACCGACTATTTCTATTACAATGGTTGGAAACTGTGGTATTCGGCTATATTATATCCCTTTATATTCTCGGTTCTAGTCTGTAATTTGAAACTTGTGAGAAAGTGTATAGAACATAGTTAAAAACGTTTTGAATTTCATTTTCTTTGAAATATGCGACTTCTAATGAATTCATGGAGGCACACTCTTGGATAATTACAGAAATGTCGAAAACAAGTTCCGCCGATACAAAGCCCATATTTCCATTGCCGGTACGACCCAATTCCATTTGCGCAATCCGTATGCCATAGCTTGGTGGTCTGCAGCCTTCCCGGGGTTTGGGCATCTCCTGTTAAGCAAATATTTACGCGGGCTCTCTTTGTTTATCTGGGAAGTGATTGTCAATTGCAACGCAAAGATCAATCTGGCCATGGTGCATTCGTTTTGCGGAAATTTTGATGAAGCGAAAAAGGTGCTGGATCCCCGGTGGATGCTCATGTATATTCCGGTGTATCTGTTTGCAATATGGGACAGTTATCGGACTTCGGTCGATATGAACAAAGTTTTTTTGCTTGCGGAAAACGAAGATGCGCCATTTAATTCATTTTCCATCGGGGCGATGGAGATCAATTATTTGGACAAACGAAAGCCCGCCATGTCGGTCATCTGGTCCTTATTTATGCCGGGACTTGGACAGCTGCACATCCATCGCGTGGTCACCTCGTTTTTTGCACTTGCTTGGACGATCGCATTTCTCTATTTCTCCAAAGTGCTTTTGGCCGTCCATTACCTGTTTCTTGGTCAACTCGCAGAGTCAACCGCTGTGCTTGACAAACAATGGCTGCTGTTTATGCCTTCCATGTGGGGATTTGCAGTGTATGATTCGTATGTAAACACCGTAGAAAACAACAAGTTGTTTAACATCGAGCAAAAGGATTTCCTGATCAAACATTACCAAAACCCCTCATTTCAAGTAAAAAAGGGAAAGGTGATCATTTAAACCGATGGTACAGATTTTTTCGACGTTTGAGCATTCCACCAATTTAGAACTAGCGATTATGATGCTGGAGAAAAACGGGATCAAAAAAGAAAATATTTTCGCCGTTCCCTTAACAAACCGCAAAACGGAGAGGAAATTATTCGATACCATCCACAACGCGGACGGCGTTTCATTGATTAGCACAGGAGCAACGCTTGGGACCGCATTTGCCGTCATTGGGGCCAGCGTTGGTTTTAAACTGGCATGGGGGCCGATTTATTGCGGACTGATCGGTGCAGCAGGCGGTTTTATCCTTGGGGTTTGCATCGACGTATTCTATTATAAGGTCTTCAAAAAGAAACAACGCCTGTTACGCGGGAAAAATACAGAAGTAATCCTCGTCATTGAATGCGATGAGGCGCAAGCTGATACGGTGGAAGATATTTTGTGGCATCATTATGCATTCGGAACAGCGCGAATAATTTAAGAATTGCAACTCGAAACATATAAGCAAAGGGACGACGATTAGTTAGTGAAACGCCTCAAACCTTCCGCTTTCAACCTGTCGGCAAAGAGTATAAAGAGCCACGGTAGCCCTCATTTGCATACGGTTCATTTTGTTTAATCGCTCAGTAATATTTTCAATAAGCCTATAGGCTTGATTAAGATTAGAGCGATCAAAATGACGATAGGCTTCTTCCATATCGCTTATAAAATGCTTTCCACGGTGTGTTTGTACGGACAGTTTTATGGTGTGCAAGGTTAGCAGTTGTTCGAAATGCGTATCATCATACAACCTATATCTGTTCGTCTGATTTCGTAAAGGTGTAATCAGGCCGACTTTCTCCCAATATCTAATCGTTGTGACGGGAATTCCCGTTTCTTTGCTGATTTCGTTTATCGTCATATTATTTTTTACAAGCGCATGCGTGCGCCTCCCGACGATTCTTTCCGAGAACTTTTTTGCAATTTGCCTATCGTTCCACAAACTTGCCTGAGCACCGTTTAGAAGCGTAAAAGCAGCGTCGATGTTGTTGCTTTGCACTTCTTTTAAGAGGGACTTTATAAAAGTCAAATCAAATGCGGGAAGCATTTCCCTCACACAGACAAAATAAGCGACATGTTGCTCCGTATATTCCCTATATCCTGCCGCAGTACGGTTTGCTTTTGGAGCCAACCCCATTTCTTCATATGTCCTCAATGTTGTTGTGCTAATATTCAGTTTGCGTGCTATATCGATCGGACGAATGGCCATACCCTCACCTCTCTTCAGTTGACAACGTTATACTCCATATTTAAAGTTTTTCGAAAAAACACTGAAATTATCTTTTATTATACGATGACAACCTTAATTATTGCACCAATGTTATAAAATGTATTTGAAGGACATATTGCAAGGAGGCATTGGATGTCACATATAAAAATATTGAAGGCCAGTGAAGGCAACCTTAAAGATGTTTCTCTGGAAATACCGAAGAATAAACTTGTCGTCTTTACAGGGCTTTCCGGCTCTGGGAAATCGACTTTGCTTGTTGATGTTCTTTACAACGAGTGTCAAAGGCAGTATTTGGAGGCCATGTCTTTTCAGGGCATCCACAAGCCCAAAGTGGAGCGTATACAGGGAGCATCGCCGGCCATTATGATTTCACAAACAGATGCGAACAAAAATCCCCGATCCACGGTGGGAACCATATCGGACATTTATACTGACTTGCGAATGGTATATGAAAAACTCGGCGTACGGACATGTCCGCATTGCGGGAAGATTATATCATCAGCAGATTGCAAGGAAGAAACAGAAAAGATCGGCAACGATTTTCATGTGTACATGTATTGCTGCGAATGCGGTAAAAGGATGGATAAAATTACCCGCACCCACTTTTCCTTTAACACAAGGGAAGGAGCATGTCCGGTTTGCGAAGGCTTGGGAAAAATCCATGGGATCAACAAAGAGAATGTTGTCAATGAAAACCTGTCTTTGGAAGATGGAGCGGTAAATTATTGGGAGCAAAAATATGGTGAATATCAAACTTCGGCACTGTATGCTGCATTTCATTATTATGGTATTCCCATCGAGCCGCATACTCCTGTAAAGGAATACAGCGAGATTCAAAAATCCATTTTGTATGACGGGATCGACAGCGATAACGTAAAAAAAACTTTTCCGCACCTTAATCCTCCAAAAACGGCCGCATCAGGCAGGTTCGAGGGTGTGTTTCCCATATTGTGGCGGCGGCTATCCGAAAAAAACGGAAATGCAAAGCAATTGGATCCGTATTTCATACCGTGGTATGTCCACGCTGTAACGGTGAGCGCCTATCCGAGTTAAGCCGCAGCGTTACCGTAAAAGATACACGTTTGCCGGAAATCTCCCTTTATTCGTTGGAGAGGGTTTACCGCTGGATTCAAGAAGTAGGAGCTTCATTACCCGAAAAGCACTACGAGTTGGTAAGAGCATATCTGCTTGATATGGAAACAAAACTGAAACGGTTTATAAACGTGGGGCTCGGCTATCTTTCTCTTGACCGGCAAACCGTTACTTTGTCGGGGGGCGAATTGCAAAGGCTGCGAATTGCGGCGATTCTGGACTCGGATTTGTCGGGCGTCATTTACATTTTAGACGAGCCGACCATCGGCCTTCACCCCAAAGATACCGCAGGGCTCATAACAATACTGCAAAAACTTCGCGACTTAGAAAACACGGTGCTTGTCATTGAGCATGATGTCGATGTGATGAGTGCCGCCGACTACATCGTGGATATTGGTCCGGGGTCGGGGAAACACGGCGGCGAAATTGTAGCGGCTGGAACGCTGGAAGAAATAAAACAGCAACCGTCTTCTGCCACAGCCGATCATTTGCGACAACCCTATATCGGTAAAACTGTTTTCAGGAAAGGAAACATGAATACGATTTCCATAAAAAATGCAGACAAGTTTAATTTGAAAAATATCAGCGTTGATATACCCACCGGGTGTCTGACGACAATAACAGGACCTTCGGGATCCGGCAAATCCACACTGATTTTCGAAGTGCTGGCGAAAGGTAGTCATCAATCGCGGCACAACAAAGTTTCAGGACTTGAGCAATTTTCAAAGGTGGTTGAAATCGAGCAATCGGCAATTACGAAAATGAAACGGTCGAATGTGGCAACCTATTCGGAGGCATATTCCGAAATCAGAAATATTTTTGCAAAGACAAATGATGCAAAAAAAGCGAAGCTGACCGCAAAACATTTTTCGTTCAACACGCCTGGCGGCAGATGCGAAAATTGCGAAGGGTTAGGTTATATCGATAGTAATATGTTATTTTTCAAGAATATTGAAGTGACATGCCCTGTATGCAATGGAAACCAATTTAATAGCGATGTGCTATCTGTAAAATATGAGGGTCTTTCGATCAAAGATGTTTTGAAACTATCTGTGGAAGAAGCAGCGCATTTTTTCAATAAACACAACAAGGTAAAAAAGATTTTGACATTGCTCCGGGATGTAGGACTCGGGTATTTGGAACTTGGGCAGACGCTTACCACCTTGTCCGGCGGCGAAGGGCAGCGTCTTAAACTTGCAAAAGAGTTGATCGGAAGCAGCCCGGAAAAAGCGAGTTTATATTTGCTGGACGAGCCGACCACCGGCTTACACCCAAAAGATGTCGAGAACTTTCTTGTGCTCATCCATCGTTTGGTGGAAGCCGGAAATACCGTGGTGGTGGTAGAACATAATCAGCAAATGATCAAAAACAGTGATTGGATTATTGATCTCGGACCGGAAGGAGGCGAAAAAGGAGGAGAGGTTATCTTTACGGGAACTCCGAAAGAATTGGCTGAAACAAGCAGTAGCATAACAGCAAAATACCTGTAATTATTCTTTATACGACACCTATTTGGGTCATGACTTTTACTCATTCGCCGAATACCAAAAACGCTGATACCCGGATTTTCGGGTGAACAGCGTTTTTGTCCGTTATGGAGCCGGTCCAATATGAATGCGGATACAACCTGCTTCCATGGCTTTATATACTTGAAGGGATTCCTCCTTCATTTATTTCGGGAGAGGCTCTTCATATACTCCCTCAGCACAGGCGCAGTTTTGCGTACGACATGAGCGCTCCCGCCGCGATGCTGCACATCCTCGATCATCACGGCCATCATCCATTCGGCTCCCGCCGCATCATAAGCAACGAACCAACCGTTTTCCTGACCTTTCTCCCCTTTTGTCCTCTTCAATTCTGCGGTACCGGTCTTCCCCGCAATCTTGCGGCCTTTGATATAGGCTCCATGCCCGGTACCCTTCGGGTTTTCGACCACTTCCAGCAGCATCCCGTTTACCGTCGCTGCCGTTTCCGGCGTGAGCACCGGGTCTCCCCATGTTCCCCCCTGCAGCACCTTGCCTTCCGTAAACTCCAGTACGGGAGTTATCATTTTCCCTTCATTTATAAACGGAGTATAAGACAAGGCCAGGTGCAGCGGACTCATAACGACTTCGCCTTGTCCGTAGGAGGAATCGGCTAACAGGATTTCATTCGTTATCCCGTTGTTGTTCGATAAACTGGATTTAGGAAAAGGATATGGAATCGGCAAGGACTTTCCGAATCCGAATTTTGCCGCCTCCCTGCTGAAATTTTCCGCACCGATTTCGAGGGCCTCCTGAGCCAAATAAATGTTGTCGGAGTTTACGATCGCATCCGTAAGGCTCTCCACGGAAACATCCCTCACCCTTTTCACGTAATAGTTGCCCCAGCTTTCGTCCTTCGCCCACCGTAATCCCTTGATCGTTTTGACCTTATCGACGGAGCTTACGCCAAGCTGCAAGCCAATGGAGGCGGTAATCGGCTTAAAAACGGATCCGGGCGCGTACAGCTTCGTAAACCGGTTTAACAGCGGTTTTTGGGGGTCTTCGATCCATGAAGTCCATTGTTCCTCGGATAACCCTAGAATAAAAAGGTTCGGATCATAGGCAGGACTGCTGATCAAAGCCAAAATTTCACCCGTTCGAGGTTCTATGGCCGCCCCCGTCCCCGCGTCTCCGTCAAGCGACCGATACATGGAGCGCTGCAGCTGTGCGTCGATTGTCACGTGGATATCCTCTCCGTCGACCGGATCGACTTTTGCAAGCGTCTCTTTTACCGTTCCGCCCGCTTGAACGACCGTGATTTGGACGCCGTCCCGCCCTCTTAGCCGATCGTCGTAAATCTGTTCCATGCCGGCTTTCCCGATCGCGTCGGCTGAATCCAGCCGTTTTTCCGGATGCTTCTTGATATCTTCAGCGGTGACTTGCCGGATATAGCCGGTCAAATGGGCGGCCGCCTCTCCATAAGGGTAGATTCTCGCGCTTTTGTTTCTTTGGGTCACTCCCGGCAAACTGCTGAAATCAAGGTTGACCCGATCCCCCGTCATATTGGCGATGGGCACAAAAAGATCATTCTTGACCCATGGAGCCGCGAGTTTTTCCTCGATGATCGCTTCCGGGATACCAAGCCTCTTTGAGAGCACGGCGATCGTATTCTCCCTGTCCTCCCCCAGCTTGCCCGGGACGATGCCTAAAACCTCGATGCTTCCGTTCATGGCAAGTTCCCGGCCAAACCGGTCATAAATGGCCCCTCTTTCCGCTTTCAACGTGCGAACGTTCACCTTATCGCCTTGCTCCATCGACGGGAATAGCAAGGAGGGCTTCCACTTCACCTTCCATTCATGATCTGTTTCTTTGTTCCTTGCGATTTGTACGGCGCCGTCGATCGCAATCGGTCCTGCGACGGTGTCCATCTTAAGCCGATAGTGAAATGTATGAATGTCCGATGCTCCGCTTTCCGGTTTCTCAGCTGGAAGAATGGGAGCAATGCTGAGGTTGTTCATTTCGATCCCCTCGTAAATGGAGGTGTATCGCGCAGCGAACTCATCCCGGGTTATCGCCTTTTTAGCGGATTCCGATATTAGTTCGTACATTTGATCGTAACGACCCTGCAGCCAGTAACCGACATAACTTTCGAACACGTCTTCCGGTTGATCCTCCTCCTTTTTGCAACCCGATAGAACGAGCAGAAACAGCGCCATGCAGATTAGAAAACGAACCTTTTTCATACCATTCTCCTTGTCTCGGACATGTAAAATAAACTGAAAATGCCATTCAGTCTGCGGAACCATAATTCACTTTCATTTTGACAAGCTCTCAGTGGAAGTTCCCTTGGGCATGCCGTCGAGTCCATACACCTGATCATATGCGTCAAACATTTTACGGGCGATCGGTGCGGCACTATAAGAACCAAAACCGCCTTCAGGAATGACGACCGCGATGGCCAAAACCGGATCTTCCTTTGGCGCAAATGCAATGAACACCCCATTATCGATCATTTTGCCGCCGACGCTTTGTTGAGATGTACCTGTCTTGCGTGCAAAGCTGTACGAAAAACCTTCAAATGAGGAAACCGATGTTTTCATTCCGCGTTTGATGACATCCCAATAAGATTTATCAAAGCTGACCGTGCTCAACACTTCCGGTTCAAATGTTTTAATGATTTTCCCCTGTTGGTCGGTGATTTTGCTCACGAGCTGCGGTTTCAGGCGCTTGCCTTCGTTCGCCAGCATGACGGCATATTGGGCCAGCTGAAGCGTCGTATATTTCCCTTGCTGTCCAAAGGAAGCATAGGCCATCGCGGCCTGCACGCTGCCCGCTTGTTTCACGTTAATATATTCCTTGCGTCCCTTCCATTCTCTGGGGAGGCCGCTGCCCGTGCTTATGCCCAGGCCAAACGATGTCATGTAACGATCCCAAACCTCGATGCTCTTGGAGCCGTATTTTTCATATAGCTTTAATCCAATCTCGTCGATCATAAACGTATTGGAGGATTTCTCGAGCGCCCGCGAGGGGTCCATTCCGCCGTAGGCATGGCCCTGCGCGTTTTGCACGCGCGTCTTGTGGCCTTCCTTGCCAAAATAAGTCGCGCCGGTATCCGTGTAATACGTACCAGGCCCGATTAAATTTTCCTCCAGCCCGATCAATACGCTGAGCGGTTTGATGACCGATCCCAGCAATACAACGGATTCAGGGTGACTTCCTTTTTTCCCTGGATTAAAGGACCGAATTGTACCATTCTGATAGATGTTTTGAATCTCCCTCCAGTTTGCCGGCGATACGCTTCCTGTCTCCCACATGTTCGGATCATAATCAGGCATGCTGGCCATGGCCACAACGTTCCCTGTTTTCACTTCCATCGCGACCGCAAAACCGGTCGTCGCATTCGGATGAGTCCCTCCGGAAACCGAATGGGTCTGAAGCCAGTTCAACTGCTCCATGATCGCTTGTTCGGTCTTCATCTGGATCTCCTTATGGATCGTGGAATGTATGTCGTAACCTTTCTCGGGGGGAATGATATCTTCTATGTCTTCCGGCATGTTGCGGGGGTTAATCGAAACTTTTTTATAACCGTTTTTGCCGCGTAATTCATCTTGGAACATCAGTTCGAGACCGTCAAATCCTACGAATTCAGGCTCCGAATAGATCAGCCCCGGATTCTGCGTTTGCTCGCTTTGTAGGGATTCATCGATTTTTCGGTATTTGTCCAAGCTTTTGGATCCGCTAAACGTCCGAATATATCCGATGGTTTGTACGGCAACGGTATCCGGGTCATAGCGCCGCACACTCTCTTCTTCAATGGTGACACCGGGGAAATCCGTCCTATGCTCTGAAAAATAAGCGATTTCCTGAGCCGTCAGACCCATCTTAATCCTGCGCGGCATGTAGCCCGCATATTTCTTATAATCCAAATCCATTGCCTGGATGATATCTTCTTTGCTGATTCTCTCCTGATCCGGTTTTCCGTATTTATGAAATACTGCCAAAAGATCTTCGGCGATTATCTCGGCTTCCGGCCGGTTTTTCATCCCGCTTTTCTGGCTGTAATCCTTCATGAGTGTTAGGTACAGGGAATGAGTAGGTTCAGAGTATGCGAGTTTGACTCCGGCAGCATCATAAATCGTTCCCCGATTCGGCTGAAGCGGAATATTTTTAACGATGCTGCCGGCTTCCTTTTCCGTTAACGTCGGCCCCTCGACAAACTGCAAAACGGCAAGCCTGATAATCATGACGCAGAAAAGTATAAACGTGCTGAAGAAAAAAAGATTGATTCTTAGATTTGAGTTTTTCTTGTTCTCCTCTTCATCTGGTGTATGTATTGACGTGTTATCACTCATGCATAATCCTCCTTTCCCCCTGACAACTCAGCATGAAGTAAATGGTATAGTGTTACGTAAAGGCAAACAATGGAAATAATCTGATAAAATTATCATGATATAGTCAGAGTGATCATAGCGATCAATTATTATGTTATTCTATTAATTTATTGTTTGTTGGAGCCGTTCCATAAAACAAAAAGCCGCTAAATTTAGCGACTTCGGATGGTACTTTTCTTGTTCTCGTCCCGCCACAGGCTAAACGGTTATATTCTCCTCCTCTATAGCTAGAACCTCCCTTGCTGTTTCAATGAAAGATAAGATGATGGGCGAAATCCACTTGTCTTTATGCCATGACATCTGCGTATATACGTCCAAGTCCGGAATTTGCCATGGAAGTGCAACAAGTTCGCCCCGTTCAACCTCGGCTTTCGCCACGATCTCTGGAAGAAAGGCAATGCCGATTCCCGAAATGGCACATTGTTTAATGGCTTCGGCACTCTGAAACTCCAAATACGTAATACTGTCAATGCCTTCCTTCTCAAATGGCCGGTCAAACATGGTTCGATAAGGACAACCTTTTTCATTCGTCAGGAACACTTGTCCCTGAAAATCTTCCAGCTGCAGCACCTTCCGTTTTGCGAGCGGGTGGTCTGGGGCGGCGAAAAAGCGGAAGTTTTCCTCCACCAACGGTTCCACGTCAAGCCCGCTTGAGCGAATGGGCTCGTCCAACATAAAAACGAGATCGGCGGTTCCCTCAAATAATGTTTGCTTGAGGTCTTGATTGGGAACGGAGCGAAAGATCAGGCGAACTCCCGGATGCTTCGAACGAAATCGATGAAAGACAGCCGGAAGCCGATAGGCGCAAATAACCTCATTGGCGCTGATCGTTAAGGTGCCGCTTAGCACTTCATTGTCGTGAACGATGCCGCGGGCTTCGTCCAGTTTATCTAAAACGCTTTGTATATGGGTTAAAAAACGTTGACCCGCAGAAGTAAGAACGAGCTGCTTGCCCAAGCGGTCAAATAGACGAACGCCAAGTTCATCCTCCAATGCTTTGATTTGCATCGTGACGTTGGAGGGGACGTAGTTCAACGCTTCCGCAGCCCGGCTGAAATTTAACGTAGATGCAACCGTGCGGAACGTATTCAGTTGGCGCAATTCCATCATACGAGCCTCCCTTTACTTTCAATAATATTGAATGCTGCTGTGAATTCTATTCACTTTTATTGAGAGTATCACAGAACTATACTAACAACAAGAAATACAATCATTGTTTTCATTTTGAAGGGAGCAAACGATATGATGGATTATGAGATTTTTGATTTGGGTGACGTAACCTTGCAATCGGGAGTGACATTACCGAGCGCTTTTCTTGCTTATAAGACTTATGGGAAATTGAATGAAAAGAAAGATAATGTCATCGTCTACCCAACGGCATTTGGCGACCAGCATGTTCAGAATGAATGGTTGATCGGAAACGGCATGGCGCTGGATCCGGAAAAATATTTCATTATCGTTCCAAATTTGCTGGGCAACGGATTATCTTCGTCGCCCAGCAATACGCCTCCGCCATTCGACCGGGCACATTTTCCGCAGGTAACCATCTATGACAACGTGAAATTCCAGCATCGGCTGGTGACCGAAAAATTCGGCATTCAAAAAATCGCGCTCGTCGTTGGATGGTCCATGGGGGGCATTCAGGCATTCCAATGGGGGGCAAGTTATCCCGACATGGTGGAACGGATTGCGCCTTTCGCCGGAGTTGCAAAGACTTGGCCCCAAACCTATGTGGTCCTGGAAGGAATGAAAGCTCCTCTCATGGCTGCCGCGCGCTTCGATTCAAACAAACTAAACCAATTGACTTCAGCAGACATGCGTGCCGTTGGCCGTGTCTATGCGGGATGGGGCGTATCAGAGGCGTTTTACAGAGAGGGAATTTATCGTGAGCTGGGATTTGACACATTGGCAGATTTTATGGTTGGCGTCTGGGAAAAAAGCTTTATGCAGATGGATCCGCACAATGTCCTGGCCATGTTATGGACCGGCCAACATGCAGATATTAGCGCAAACCCCTCCTATCAGGGAGACTTCGATAAAGCGCTGGGAAGCATTAAAGCGCATGCCTGCGTTATGCCGGGGAGCACGGATCTCTTCTGTCCGGCGGACGCTAACGAATACGAAGCAAACCTGATGCCTAATGCTGTTTTCCGCCCGATCGAGTCGATCTGGGGCCATTTTGCCGGCCGCGGAATCAACCGTGCCGACAATCATTTTATTGATGAGAACCTGAAACGCTTGTTGGCGCTTCGTACAAACGGATAAATCATCATTAGCATGGGGGTTGTCCCGCCGGCCGTTTCTCCCTTGAATTAAAGATCCTGCCCGATCTGATCAGGAGGTCGCCAGAACTTGCTGGTCGACCTCCTTTTTGCGTGATCGATCCTGCCTGCCGAACAAACCATTCCGCTCCTAAAAAAATGAGCCGGGTTCGCTCCCGGCTTCCTTTTGATTTTTTATTGCTTCCGGGATGTCCGATAAGTCATTTGCCACCTCAATCCGAAATTGTGAACCCCATTCCGAAATCCCAGCACTTACATTATATGGTTTATGTGTTTACAATCTTTTTGAAATCGCATTCATTTTATTACAGCCGACTACCGCGGCCAAACAAAAGGGGTGATGCCGTTTCAACCCAATTGCGAAGCTGATTTTATCCCCATGTTAAGGAGGAATTTTGATCATGCGAAAGGGAATGCCTTACCTGCTGATCCTGTCATTGCTGCTGACCTGTTGTTCCATCTTCGCGACGAAAGCCGAAGCTGCGGACTATGCGCGGGGCGTCGAATTTTCCGGAAACGCAGCCACCGTATGGTTCAAATCCGCTGTCAACACGAGTTGGGTCGATGTCCACTACAAAGTAAACGACGGCGTACAGCAAAATCTCAGAATGGCTTACAATGCTACTAACTCCCGATACGAACAGGCTATCTCAAACATTGCCAGCGGCTCCGTCATTTCGTATTCTTTCACTTATAACAACGGAACCCCCGCCTACGACACCGAAGTCTTTACTTACACCGCGGGTTCCACGCCTCCTCCTTCTTCCGGCTCTATTTATGACATTCTTCCATCCTCGATTCCCATGCCGCCAAACGGCGCCGTTTCCGTGAAGATCATGAATGGCACCAATGGCGCTTACACCGACCAGCAGATATATTGGGGCGTTCTCGGAATCAATCCCGCCAACAATCAGTGGAGCTACCTGGACCTAAGCGGCAATCTGATCCCCATCTCCAGCGCTTTGAATGATGCGCCGGGCCATCTAACCAAAAACGGCATCAATTACGCTAACATATACCATAAGGTCAGCGATGCTTCCTGGGTTACTTTGCCTAAGATTACCGCAGGCCGGATGTTCCTTAGCGTCGGCACGCCACTGTACATCAAAACCTATAACGACGGATTCGCCGGTCCTGATCTGAACAATCCGACCGATCCAAACCGCGATATCTATTTCGATTTCGCCGAATTCACGGTTGACGCGGCTGGCTATCACGGCAATACGACGCGGGTCGATGGATTCGGTTTCCCCATCCAGCATCGACTGGTCAACAAATCCGGTGCCTTCGACCAAACCACGGGCGAGATTGAATCCGAGACCCGAAGCGGAATTTTCGCCAAATTCCAGGCTGAAGTTCCTGCCGCTTTCAAATCGCTGGCGACGATTCAAGCGCCTTATCGCATCGTTGCGCCGAGTCACGGTTCTTTCGCCCAAGGTGGCGCTAATGCCAACTATTTCGCCGGGTACGCTCCGTACAGTACGCAGGATATTTTCCGTTGCGACGGCGCCTTAACAGATGCGGCAACTTGCGCAGCCATTAATCGTCATGTATATACGTCTAACGACTGGAATAACGCGTCGAATTACTACCAAGCAGCACCGGCCAATTATTACGCTAAGTTTTGGCACGATCACAGTATTAACCGCTTGGCCTACGGATTTCCATATGACGATGTCAACGGCCAATCCTCTTATCTTGAGGTAAGCGATCCGAAAGGCCTGATTATCCGGGTAGGCTGGTAGTGAGTTTGCCTGCCTATGCAGCCATTTTCATGTTTGCATTGATCTGATCCGATGACTCTCGGAAAAAAACCTGCCGGAAATCCGGCAGGTTTATTATGGTAAATCACTATCGTGTCAAGATCAGCGGTTCTACCCGGGCACGCCACTTATTCGGGTTCATTTCCCCATCAAATTTTCCCATGGAAGCTGTGCATCGCCCCACAAATCCAAACTCCAATCGGTATCCTTGTACACGCGGTTTACCACGGTGCGCGTTAGCGTCAGCTTGGAAGGCAAATGATCCATTCCATCAATGCGAAACTCGGTATCATAGATGATTTTCGTATCCCCGTCCGGCGTTGAGCCATAGCCGACAAAAACCGGATATTCGCGTCCCGTTTCGTCGATGGCGATCCATTTTTCGTTCATCTCCTGATTGACGTATGTTCCGTCAGCCGTCAAGATCAACACTTGTTCCCCGGTGGAATCGTGTGATTCTAATTTATAGGCGGAAAACGTTAACTCATCGCCTGATCCATGAAATACAGCCGGTTTATAGGGCAACTCGGCCGGCTTCATG
>Ga0180220_1001208_pt1 | contig 20370 bp, 18 predicted proteins | sample eDN5th37CBELigBY_FD_151335 | JGI IMG/M metagenome (GOLD analysis project Ga0180220, IMG submission 151335) | Enriched backyard soil microbial communities from Emeryville, California, USA - eDNA 5th pass 37_C BE-Lig BY (version 2) (version 2) | ecosystem: Environmental > Terrestrial > Soil >...
ACACCGCACCCAGATCCGACGCCCGCAACGCCACCCGCGACCGCTCCAACCGATCCGCACGCAACCGCGCAAAATCCACCCGCTGCTCCCAATCGACCGCCATCGTGGCGCCCCGTGAGGCGATCATGCGTTCATCTCCTGTCCCATAGCGTGTAGCAGCATTTAACATGGGTCGCAGGCGCGCGGTCAAGCGCGCGCACGAAAAAGGCGGGCGCCGACCGGCGCCCGCCTCGTTCAGCGGCGCTTGCTCAGACGGCGGCCACGCCGAACAGCTCGCGCGTGGCCAGCTCGGCCCCGTCGGACAGCGCCTTGAGCTTCAGCCAGGCCACGTCGGGGTCGACCTGGGAGAAGCGGATGAACGTGTCGAAGCCGCAGTCCGTGCCGGCCAGGACGTTCTCGCGCCCGATCACGTTGGCCAGCCGCGTGAGCCGGTTGGCGACCACCTGCGGGTGCTCGACGTAGTTGCTCTTGGTGTCGATGCAGCCGATGATCACGGCCATCCCGTCGGGGAGCTTGACGTCCTTGAAGACCTCCCACTCGTGCTCGTGGCGCGGGTTGGCCCCCTCGGGGTAGATCGTCGCGACGTTCGCCTTCAGGACGTCGTCGATGATGTTGGCCAGCGGCACGTCGCAGTGGTGCGGGCCGGCGTAGTTGCCCCAGCACACGTGCAGGCGCACCTGCTCGGGCGGGATGCCGTCCAGGGCGGCGTTCAGGGCCTCGATCGCCAGCGGCAGGTGCTGGTCCCACGAGGTGATGCTGGAGCCCACCGAGCGGGAGTGCGCGGCCATCGCCAGATCGGGCGAGTCGATCTGCAGGTTGAAGCCGGCATCGGTGATCGCGCGGTACTCGTAGCTCAGCGCGTCGGCCAGCGCCCCGAGGTACTCCTCGTGCGAGCCGTAGTGCTGGTTGGGGTAGTTGAACGCGATCTGCCCGGGGCTGACGGCACCCATGAACGCGCCGCTCGGATCGCCGCCGTCGAGCGCCTTCTTCAGCGTGTCGATGTCGCGGTGCACGGCCTCCTTGTCCTTCAGCGAGACCGGCCCGACGCAGTTGCTGAAGATCACGTGCGCCATCGAGTCGGTGGCGAACAGGCGCATCGCCAGGTTCGGGAACGGCGCCACGTCGTCGGCCTGGAACTCCGAGCGGCCGGCGAAGCCCTCGAAGCGGTCCTCGATGTAGGTGCTGAAGCCCGGCTTGCTCAGCTCGCCGTCGCTGACGACGTCGACGCCGACCTCGTGCTGCTTGGCGACGATGTCGGCGACGGCGCCCTCGATCCGCGCCTGCAGCGCGGCCTCGTCGACCGGCTTGCCGTCGATCCGCGCCCAGATCATCTCCGCGAGATCGTCCGGTCGCGGCAGGCTGCCGGCGTGGGTGACGAGGATCCGGTCGGTGCTCCGGTTCATGTGCTCTCTCCTCTAGGCCCCGGCGGTCGCCCACTGCAGGCCGCCGCACTCACCCAGGACCGTACATAGACCGTTCACGACCGTCAACTGTCACTACACGCCCGAGGTCCGGGCGTGCAGTGACAGCGAGGGTCCGGCGCGCTACGCCGGGAAGCCGACCGAGTGGGTGTCGGTGAAGGCCAGCAGGCCCTCGACGCCCATCTCGCGGCCCATGCCGCTCATGTTGAACCCGCCGAACGGCGCGCGCTCGTCGAGCCACGGCGCGTTGTGCGCGTTGATGAACGTGTAGCCGGTGCGCAGCTGCGCGGCGACCTTGGCCACCTGCTCCATGTCCGTGCCCCACACCGACGAGCACAGGCCCGACCACGTGTCGTTGGCCTGGCGGATCGCGTCGTCGACGTCGTCGTAGGGGATGATCGGCAGCGTCGGGCCGAACTGCTCCTCGGTGACGATCTTCGCGTCGGCCGGCGGGTCCAGCACCAGCGACGGGCGCAGGAACTGGCCGCGGTCGAACGCCGCCTCGTCGACCGGCTCGCCGAACTCGCGGATCTCGGCCTTGTCGCGGGCGTCGGCGAGGAGCTCCTCGACGATCTCGACCTGGCGCGGGCTGTGCAGCGGCCCCATCGTCGACTCGGGGTCGAGGCCCGGGCCGATCTTCTGGGCCGACAGCGCGCCGCTGAGGCCCTCGACGACCGTGTCGTACAGCGACCGGTGCACGTACATGCGCTTCATCGCCATGCACACCTGGCCGGTCGTGAGGAACGCGCCGGCGTACAGGCCGCCGATCGCCTGCTCGTCGAACTTCGCGTCGGGCAGGATGATCGCCGGGTCGTTGCCGCCGAGCTCGAGCGTGACGCGCGCGAGGTTCTCGGAGGCCATCTTCATGATCGCCTGGCCGCCGCGCACGCTGCCGGTGAAGTTCACCTTCTTGACGCGCGGGTCCTGGATGATCGCCGGGCCGACGTCGGCGTCGCGGCCGGAGATCACGTTGAGGACGCCGGGCGGCAGGGCGGCGGCGATGACCTCGAGCGTGCGCACGAACGACAGCGGCGTCGTCGGCGGCGCCTTGACGACCGTCGTGTTGCCGGCGACCAGCGCGTACGGCAGCGCGGCGCCGAGGATGGCCAGCGGCCAGTTGAACGGCACGATGATCGTGACGACGCCCAGCGGCAGGCGCTGGATCTCCGTGTTGTACGGCGGCGCCGGCAGCTTCTCGACCTTGTTGAGCTCGGGCGCCAGGTCCGCGGCGAGCTGGAAGCGGTGCGCGAGCACGTGCATCTCGATCTCGCACTCGGAGCGGACCTTGCCGTTCTCGCGAGACAGGATGTCGACGCGCTCGGCCTCGTCGGCGGCCAGGCCCTCCAGCGAGGCCATCACGAGCTCGGCCCGGCGCTCCGGGCTCAGCGCCGCCCAGGCCGGGAACGCCTCGTCGGCGGCCGCCACCGCGGCGCGTGCCTGCTCCGGGGTGGCCGCCGCCGCATAGCCGACGGTCTGGCTGGGATCGGCGGGATCGGGAACCGCGATCGTGTCGGGCGCGTCCTGGCGCTCACCACCGATGAAGAGGCCCGTGCGGACCTCGGCGAGGGTGGAGTCGGTCATGTCACTCTCCTTGAGGACGTCGGGGTACGTTCAGCGTGGCAGAACGCCGTCGGAGTGCCAAGCCTCAGGGCCCGGTCGAGCCTCCGGGTCCGGCCGCGGACGCCGAGCCGCCGGCGCCGGCGACCTCCGACGCGTGCTCGCCGAAGTAGCTGGCCAGCAGCAGCTCCCGGTTCTCGCGCAGGTTCGCGGCGTCGTCCTGCATCACGATCTGGCCGTGGGAGAGGACGTAGCCGCGGTCCGCGGTGTCGAGCGCGAGCTGGACGTGCTGCTCGACGAGCAGCACCCCGCAGCCGGAGTCGACGGCGTACTCGCGCACGACCGGCAGCAGCCGCTCGACGATCAGCGGGGCGAGGCCGAGGCTCATCTCGTCGAGGAGCAGCAGCTTCGGATGGCGGGCCAGCGCGCGGCCGACCGCCAGCATCTGCTGCTCGCCGCCCGACAGCAGGCCGCAGCGGCGGTTCTTCAGCTCCGCCAGCGCCGGGAAGTACCGGTACGCGGCGTCGGCGTCGAGCTTCTCCGTGCGGTGCCCGAGGCGGAAGTGCTCGGCCACCGTGAGCCCGAAGAACACGCCGCGGGACTCCGGCACGTGGGCGATGCCCATCCGCGCCCGGGCGCTGATCGAGATCTTCTCGAGGTCCTGGCCCGCGAAGACGATCCGCCCCTGCATCGGGTGGACCATCCCGGAGATCGCGCGCAGCGTGGTCGTCTTGCCGGCGCCGTTGGCGCCCAGGAGCGCGATGACCTCGCCCGGCCCGACGGTGATGTCGATGTCGCGGATGACCGGCGACTGGTCGTAGCCGGCCGTCAGGCCCTCGATCGACAGGACGGTCTCGCTCATCGCTCTCCCCCATCGGCGGCCCGCGCGGGCTCGCCGTCCACCTCGTCCGCCAGCTCGGCAGCCGCGCTGCCGAGGTACGCCTTGATGACCTGCGGGTCGCGCCGGACCACGTCGGGCGGGCCGTGCGCGATCAGCTTGCCGAACTCGAGCACGAAGATCTGGTCGCAGATGCTCATGACCAGGCCCATGTCGTGGTCGATCAGCAGCATCGACTGGCCGCCGTCGACGAGGCTGCGCAGGCGGCGCCCGAGGTCCTCGCTCTCGTGCGTGTCCAGACCGGCCGCGGGCTCGTCGAGGCACAGCAGCCGCGGCTGCATCGCGATCGCGCGCGCCACGCCCACCAGCTTGCGCTGGCCCTGCGACAGGTCGCCCGGGCGCATGTCGCCCGCCCACGTCAGGTCGACGAGCTCGAGCGCGCGCTCGGTCGCCTCGGTCTTCGTGATCGGGGCGCCGAACAGCTCCTTGGCGATCCCGAGCAGCGACGGGCGCCGCGCGGCGACGAGCAGGTTCTCGCGCACGGTCAGGTCGTCGAACAGCTCGCTGGCCTGCCAGGTGCGGCCGAGACCGCGCCGGGCCCGCTGGTGCGGCGTGAGGCCCGTGATGTCCTCGCCGTCCAGCGTGACCGCGCCCGTGCTGCGCACGAACCCGGTGATCGCGTCGATGAACGTCGTCTTCCCGGCGCCGTTGGGCCCGATGAGCCCGACGAGCTGGCCCTCCTCGACGGTGAGGTCCACCTCGTTGACGGCGTGGACCCCGCCGAAGCGGACCGAGAGCTGACTGGTCTGCAGGACGGCGCTCATGACTCCACCCCCGCGGTCGCGACGGGCCGGCCGGGCGAGGACGTGGGCGGCGTCGGCGGCGACGACGCCGCGCGGCGTCGTGCTCTTCGCTGCTCACGGCTCTTGAAGAAGGCGCCCGCGACGCCCTCCGGGTGCTGCAGCAGCGTGAAGATCAGGATCACGCCGCCGAACAGCAGGAACCAGTTGCCCTCGATGCCGAGCCACTTGTCCATCATGTGCGGCAGCAGCGCCTGGGTCGAGATCAGGCCGGCGAAGATCGCGCCGGACACGAGCGTGATCCCGCCCGCATAGGCGAACGCGATCAGCGCCAGCGCGGTGATCGCGCCGAAGCGGTCCGCGCTCACGGACCCGAAGTTGTAGGCGTACAGGCTGCCGGCCACGCCCGCGACGAACGCGCTGATGCTGAACGCGACGAGCTTGACGTGGCGCACGTCGATCGCGGCGGCCGCCGAGGCGCGCTCGTTGGAGCGCACCGCGAGCATCCGCTGGCCGAAGCTGCCGCGCCGCAGCGACGCGACGAACATGCACAGCAGGACGGTCACGACGAGCACCATCCACCCGAACACGGGGCTGGGCAGGTTGCCGTCGAGGCCGCGGAAGCCCGACTGCGTGCCGAGGTTGATGCCGAAGATCTCCGGCGCCGGCACCGGCGAGCCGGTGTCGCCGCCGCCCCAGGTGCGGTTGACGAAGCCGAAGTTGGCGATCGCCACCGCCGCACCGAGCGTCACCACCGCCAACGAGACGCCGCGTACCCGCAGGGCGGAGACGCCGATCACCGCCCCGAAGAGCACGGCGACGGCCGCGCCGATGATCGGTGCCAATGGGAACTCGATCCCGAAGTCCACGGCCATGTGCGACACGGTGAAGCCGGCGACGCCGGCGAGCGCGAGCTGCACGACCGAGATCTGCCCGACGAAGCCGGTGATCACGACCAGCGACAGCGCCATGACCGTGCCGATCATCGAGTTGATCAGCGCCTGGCGGAAGTCGAACGGCAGCACGACGAGCGCGACCGCGCAGACGATCGCCAGCACCACGGCCGGCTGGAGGATCTTCTCCGCCTTGGGCGCCTCCGGCAGGCTCTGCTCGACGAGCTCGCCGCGGCTGGGGATACGGGCGCCGCGCAGGAACATCGCGGCGACGATGATCAGGAAGGCCAGCAGCTCCTTGGTGCCCGGCATCGGCACGCCGCTCTCGGTCGGCCACCAGGTCTGCGTCGACAGGTAGTCGATGAGCGAGTTGATGATGCCGATGCCGATGCCCGCGGCGCAGGCGATGGCGAAGGAGGTGAGGCGCGCGAGCAGGGCGGCGGCGAGCGCCGGGACGACCTGCAGCGGCAGGGAGATCGTGTCGAGCTGGGTGACCGACGCGGCGAGCACGCCGATCGAGCCGGCGACCAGCGTGGCCAGCACGGTGTTGACCATCGAGAGCTGGTTGGCCGACAGGCCCGCGAGCAGCGCCGAGACCTCGTTCTCCGAGGCGGCGCGCGTCGCCAGGCCGAAGCGGGTGAAGCGGTACAGCGCGACCAGGCCGATCGTGATCGCGATGATGATGCCGACGAGGATGAAGCGGTCGACCGGCACGTTGACGTCGAAGACCGTGACGACGTCGCTCGGGAGGACCGACGGCTGCGGCTTCTGCGTGCTGCCGAACGCCAGCAGCATCGACGCCTGCGCGATGAGCAGGACGCCCAGCGACGCGACCAGCTTGGCCAGCGGCGCGGCGTTGCGCAGCGGGCGGAAGGCGACGAGCTCCATCGCCACGCCGACGAGCAGCGTGAAGATCAGCGTGATGATGAGGGCGGGCACCGTCCCCATCGAGGCGATCTCGCCCTCACGCAGCGACCAGAAGCAGTAGCCGGACAGCATCGCGATGCCGCCGGTGGCCAGGTTGATGATCCCCGAGCCGCGGTACATCAGCACGATGGCCACGGCGATGCCGGCGATCAGGGCACCTGACCCGAGGCCGAGCAGTGCGAAAAGCAGAATGTCTTGCATCGGTCTCCTGACAGGACGAACCGGTGGGGCCGCGTCGCGCGACCCCACCGGCGTCGTTCACGCGTTGGGACTCAGCGTCCTCACTTCGGGGGCTGGGTCCAGCCGGCGGCCTTCTGGAAGTCGCCCTTGCCGTTGTACGTGAAGAACTGGACGCGGTCGTTGCAGATCGCCGGCGCGTCCGGGTACTTCCCGCACTCGAGCTCGGGCGCCCCGAGGGCGACCGGACCGGTGAAGGACTTCGCCGTCTCGAGCACCTGCTCGGGCGTGGCGTCCGCGCCACCGGACTCGGCGACGAACTTCGCCGCGGTGAGGACGGTCGAGAACGACACGATGACCCACGGATCGGGCGCCGCCTCGACGCCGTACTCCTCGGTCAGCTCCATGTACGGCTTCATGCCCGGGTCCGTCGGATCGCCGAACAGCGAGGAGGCGATCGTGTACGTCCAGATCGGGTAGTCGCCGCCGAGGCCCTCGGAGACCATCGGGTTCAGGCACAGCGGGGCCGAGACGATCTTCTCGACGTCCGTGATGCCGAGCTGCTTCAGCGCCTTGGCCTGGTTCACGCAGCCGGACGCGTCGCTGTACGGCACGACGATGTCGGCGGTCTGCGCGCCCGCGGCGGTCAGCGGCCCGATGAGGTCCGTCTGGCCCTGCGAGTAGCCGACGCGCTTGACCGTGAGGCCGGCGTCGGTGAGGCCCTTGTACAGCGCCTCGGCGCCCTGCGTGACGCCCGAGATGTTCGGGTACACGAGCGCGGCGGTCTTGGCCTTCAGCACGTCACGCGCGTAGGTGCCGAACGGCCCGAGCACGTGGGTCGCGTCGCCGAAGAGGACGACCGCGTTCTCCTGGACGCCGTCGACGGGCGTCGTGGCGACGCCGGTGATGACCGGCTTCTTGCCCGCGATCGTCGAGTAGAACGACTCGATGCCGATCGCGACGCCGCCCATGACGATGACCTTCACGTCAGGGTTGTTGACCAGCTTCTGGGCGCAGGTCGTGCCCTCTTCCTCCGCGTCGCGGATGAAGCACTTCTCGAGCTTGACCGGATGGCCGTTGATCCCGCCGAGCTTCTCGTTGAGGACCTTCACGGCCAGCTCGGCGCCCTGCGTGGCCGCCGCGCCGATCTCCTCCTGACCGCCCTCCTGGTTCACCCAGCCGATCGTGACGGGCGGCAGGCTCTCGTCAGCCGGACCGGCGGTGCCGCCGACGTAGGCGACGTAGTCGGTGACCGACTCCTCGCCGAGACCGCCGCTGCCCTCCTCGTCGGAGGGGGCGGCCGCCTGCGTGTCAGCGGCCGCCGTCTCGGCCGGGGCGGTCGCCGCCGCCGTGCCCGAGTCGTCGTCGCTGTCGCCGCACGCGGCCAGTACGAGAGCAGCCGCGCCGATGCACAGCATCGCCAGCAATGCCCTCCGAGCCTTCTGGAGCACCTCTCCTCCTCCTCCTTGTTTCCTCGCGTCCTCGGCTCCCCGGCGAGTCCGCGCCGGGCAGACGCTGAACCGATTCAACCTCATCGTCGCCGTTTTCGTCAACAATCTGGTGAACGGCATCTTTGCGCGACGCCAGGAAAACGACGAGGATGGGGTCATGGGGAGTGAAGTGGAAGCGAACGGCGACGCGGGCTACCTGCTGCTGCGCGACGCGATCGTGAAGGGGGACCTCGCGCCCAACCAGCGCCTGCTGGAGGCCGAGATGAGCAGCCTGTACCGCCTGCCCCGCGCCGCGGTCCGCACGGCGCTGGTGCGGCTGGAGCAGGAGGGGCTCGTGGAGCGCGAGCCCTACCGCGGGGCGCGCGTGCGCCTCATCACCGAGCACGAGGCCGTCGAGATCCTGCAGGCGCGCGCCGCCCTCGAGGGCCTCGCCGCGCGCCATGCGGCGCGCCACTGCACGCCGGCCGACGCCGAGGAGCTGTGGGACGTCGTCGCGCGCCAGCGCGCCGCGCTCGACCAGGGCGACCTCGTGGGTGCGTCCGACGTCAACGCGGAGCTGCACGCGCGGATCGTCGAGCTGTCGCAGCACACGACCGCGCAGCGCCTCGTGCGGACGCTGAGCTCCCAGATGGTGCGCTTCCAGTTCCGCACGATCCTGATCCCGGGGCGCCCCGCGCAGTCGCACGAGGAGCACCGGGCGATCGTGACCGCGGTCGCCGCCGGCGACCAGACCGGCGCCGAGACCGCGATGCGCCGGCACCTGGACGCGGTGGCCCAGGCGCTGGCCGACAGCCCGGCGGCCGGCCGCGTGCAGCGCGCGGGCTGAGCGGCCGGCCGGCACGGGACGCGTCAGGCGGCTGCGGCGCTCCCCCACAGCTCGGCCGTCGCCAGGCGCGCGCCCTCGGCGAGCGAGCGCAGCTTCGCCCACTGGATCTCCTCGTGCACGCGACGCACGAACTGGCCCTGCGCGAACCCGCAGTCGGTCCCGGCGAGCACGTTCTCGCGCCCGACGACGCCGGCCAGGCGCACGAGGCGCTGGGCCACGACCTCGGGGTGCTCGACCACGTTGGTGTGGTGGGTCACGACGCCCGGGATGAGCTTCTTGCCCTCGGGCAGCTCGACCGTCTCGAAGACCTTCCACTCGTGCTCGTGGCGCGGGTTGGCCTGCTCCATCGCGTACTGGCCGGCGTTGACCTGGAGGACCAGGTCGATGACGTCCTTCAGCTCGGGGTCGAAGGCGTGCGGGCCGTGCCAGGAGCCCCAGCAGACGTGGTAGCGGACGCGGTCCTCGGGGATGCCGCGCAGCGCGTGGTTGAGCGCGTCGACGCGGAGCTGCGCCCAGCGGCGGTAGTCGTCCCACGACCCGCCGGTGGCCAGGATCGAGTCGGCCTCGTGCATGAGGACCGCGTCGTCGACCTGCAGCATCAGCCCGGAGTCGACGATCGCCTTGTACTCCTCGTGCAGCGCGTCGGCGAGCCCGTAGACGAACGCCTCGTCGCTCTCGTAGTGCTCGTTCTGCAGCCAGTAGGCGCTGGCCGGGGCGACGACCGGCAGGAAGCCGTCGACGACGTCGACCTCCTTCAGCGCCGCCTTCAGGTTGGCGATGTCGCGCTGCACCGCGGCGGGGTCGTAGACGATCGGGCCGGTGCACACCCACATCGGGCCGACGTCGGACGGCTCGTCGTCGGTGCCCATGCTCTCGCGGTTCTCGTGCTCGAACTGGGCGTCGAGCTCGGCGTAGAAGCCCGGGAACGCGTTGCGGTCCTGGCTGGGCGGCAGGATGCTCGTGCCCTCCAGCGGCACCATCCGCAGCTCCAGGCCGCTGACCCGCTCGTACAGGTAGGTGATCCAGCTCGCCTTGCCGAACTCGCCGTCGGAGACGACGTCGATGCCCACCTCGGCCTGCTTGCGCACGACGTCGACCGTCGCCTTGGCGAGCGCCTGCTCGTAGGCCGCCTCGTCGTAGGCCTCGCCGCGCTCCTTGGCGGCGTTGTACTGCAGCAGCTCCGGCGGGCGGATCAGGCTGCCGACGTGCGTCGCGAGAATGGCCAACGTCTCCTCCTCCTTCGGTCCGTGTGCATCGGCGCCCCTGCACGGCGGCTCTCCCACCGGCGCGCCACGGGCGTCAACAAGCTTGTCAACAATCGCTCCGGGGCGTCTCCCACCTCCACCGGGATCTCCCCGCCGAGGCGGAACGGGGGCGTGAGCTGCAGGCCGTCGCCGCTCCAGAACCGGCCCGGGTCGTACCAGCTCGGGGGCCGGTCGGCCGGCAGCAGGCCCATGTGCTGGTAGGTCTGGGCGACCAGCTCGGCGCAGTACATCGTCTCCAGCGACGGCTGCGCGCGGCGGCGCACGCGGCCGCCGGCCCAGCGCCGCAGCAGCCCCGGGGTCGTCGGGAACGGGCGGCCGTCGAGGCGCTGGATGATCTCCAGCAGGCGGTCCTCGTGCTCGCGGGTCAGCGGCCCCTCGAGCTGGCGCACCCAGGCGCGCTGGCCGTAGCGGTCGTGCCACGTGCGCACCGCGTCGGCGAGCAGGTGGAGCTGCACGCCGCGCTGGCGCTTCCCGCTCCACACGTCGGGCAGCGAGCGGCCCAGCTCGGCGTGCCACAGCAGCGGCGGCAGGTCGTCGAGCGCGACCGCCATCCCCACGTGGTTGACCGGGGCGTTGGTGACCGTGCGGATCGCGACGTCGGCGAGCGAGCGGCCGCGGAACAGCCACACGTCGCCGGTCGCGGCGGAGGCGACGGCCTCGTCGAGCGTGAGCGGTGCGGCCGGCATCGGCGCCGTACCCTAGGCGCCATGCGCGTCCCCTGGAAGCTCGTGGGCCTGGCCGGCGTCGCCGGCGTGGCCGCCACCGGCGCCGTCGTCGCCCGCCGGCGCCGCGCCCAGCGCGACTACACGCCCGACGAGCTGCGCGAGCGCCTTCACCGGCGGCTCGACGAGGCGGGCGGATCGCCCTCCGCATCGGACGGCGGCGCGTCCGGCGGCGGCTCCGCGTCCGACCCCGCCTGAGCGGCGCGGGCCGGGTCCTCGAAGACCACCGAGATGTGCTGCTCGTCGATCATCTCGCCGGCCTTCGCGATCGCGGTCAGCGTCTCGCGGTCGGCCTCGAGGATCGGCGCGAACAGGCTGCGCGGCCACAGCCGCCGGCTGATGACCGTGTTGACCTCGGCGGCCAGCACCACGACGCGCGCGCCGAGGTACAGCCAGGCGATGAGGCCCAGCACGGTCGCGAACGTGCCGTAGGTCGTCGTCGCGCCCGCGACGACGTGGTTGACGTACAGGCCGCCGAGCGCCTGCAGCGCCGTCCAGCCGACGGCGGCCGCGCACGCGCCCGGCCACAGCTCCCCGGTGCGCACGCTCGGGTGCAGCAGCAGCCGGAAGGCGACGTTGAACAGCACGAAGTTCAGGACGAGCGAGACGCCGAGGCCGCCGGTGGCCGTCCACGGGCCGCCGAGCCCGCCGCCGACGAGGCCGGACGCGGCGGTCGTGAGGACCTGGATGGCGCCGAGCAGCAGCAGGACGGCGAGCCCGCGCACGCGCGACATCACGAGGTCGGGGCGCTTGCGGCGCGGCACCGCGTAGACCTGGTTGAGCGCCCGCTGGATGGCCACCGTCACGCCGAGGCCGGCGAACACGGCGCCGACGAGGCCGATCGCCAGCGCGAGGCCGTTGCCCGACAGCGAGCCGGTGCGGAGCTGGTCGCCGATCACCGGGATCTGCGCCAGCGTCGTGTCGATGATCTCGTTGCGCAGCTCCGGGTCGTTGTCGAGGACGAACCCGAGGATGGACGTGAACGCCAGCAGCAGCGGGAAGAACGACACGAACGCGTAGTAGGCGATCAGGGCGGCAGCCGGACCGGCCTCGTCGTCGCCGAACTTGCGCACGACCGCGATCGGGATCGCGAGCACCGGGTGGCGCTGCTGGAAGCGGTCGAAGGCGCGCAGGGGGCGCAGGAGGTCCACGCCCGCAGCGTTGCGGTCGGTGCGGCGGAAGGCAAGCGCCGTGCGTCCCGGCCGCGACCTGGGGGTAGGTCGTCGCCGTGACCGCCGCCGTCTCGCTGTTCGAGGCCGACCCGGAGCTGCTGGCCGCGGTCCCGGTCCGCGACCGCCCGCTCGCGTGCCGCGGCGCGCTCCTCGCGGTCCAGCGGCTGCCGCCCGGCGGGTGGGAGCCGGCGGCGCTGGGCGCGCCGCCGTGGGGCCTGCTCGTGCTCGAGGGCCTGCTCGCGCGCGAGGTCGACGTGGCGACGGTCGGAGCCGCCGAGCTGCTCGGCCCCGGCGACGTGCTGCTGCCCGGCGGGACCGCCGCGGGCGAGGCGCTGCCGGGCGCGACGCGCTGGACGGTGCTGCAGGCGGGGCGCGTCGCGATGCTCGACGACCGGCTGGCCCCGATCGTCCAGCGCTGGCCGCACCTGAGCGCGCTGCTCGTCCAGCGCGCCGCCCGGCGCGCCGACCGCCTCGCGCTCGCGCGCGCGATCAGCCACCTCACGCGCGTGGACGCGCGCGTGCTCGCGACGCTGTGGCAGCTCGCCGAGCGGTGGGGGCGCGTCACGCCCGGCGGCGTGGTGCTGTCGACGCGGCTGACACATCGCACGATCGCGGGGCTCATCGGCGCGCGGCGGCCGTCGGTGACGAGCGCGATGACCGACCTCACCAAGCGGGGCCTGATCGAGCGCCGGGGCGACGGCGCCTGGGTCCTGCGCGGGCCGCCGCCCGCGGATCTGGACGCCGTCACGGCCGGCCCTCCCCCACCCGTCCAGCGCCGGCCCGGGCCGGGCGTCGCGGCGCCATCCTGTTAGGGTCCCCTAAGCCAAATCGCCTTGACAAGGAGTCGCAGTTGCAACCGACGTCCCTTCTTCGCCGTGCCCGGTCGGCGCGGCTCGCGCTCTGCGCCACGGCCGTCGCGGCCGCGGCCGCGGGCACGGCGCCCACGGCGCTCGCCGCTCCCGCCGATGTGACCGGCGGCAGCCTGGAGTGGTCGCAGGCCAACGTGTACGAGTCCGGCACGCCCGCCCGCACATGGCTCGGCTACGTCACCACGCTCGCCAACGGCACCGCCACCGCGACCGCGCCCGCCACCGGCACCGAGGTCACCCCGTCCAGCCTGAAGGGCGCGACCGCGCTCTACACGTTCGCGTACCCGGCGAACGACGGCAGCTACGACCGCGCCGCGCGCACCGGCACGGTCCGCACGCAGGGCACGGTCACGTTCACGTCGAGCCTGCACCGGTTCACGATCACCGTGACCGACCCCGTCGTCACGCTGAACGGCGCCACCGGCACGCTGGCGGCCACGGGCCAGGGCGGCGCGAGCGGGCAGACGCCGTACACGGCGGACCCGCTGTTCAACCTCGACCTCTCCGGCGCGACGGTCACCGAGCCGTCCCCGGGCACGCAGCGGATCGAGGGCATCGTCCCGTCGCTCGCCGCGGCTGGCACGGCCTTCCCGGCCAACTACGCGGTGGGGTCGGGCCCGGACCGCACGCCGAACACGTTCGGCAGCTTCTCGCTGACGGTCTCGACGCCGATCGAGGGCAAGATCCGCACCCAGCGCAAGCGCCGGGTCGTCGTGGTCAGCTCCGACCTGTCGTCGCTGTCGGCGCGCGGCACGCGCGTCACGCTGTCGACCGCGTCGAACCGCAAGCGGATCGCGCGCGGGAAGATCACCGGGCAGCGCCTCACGCTGCGCCTCGCCAAGGGCCGCACGCTGAAGCCCGGCGGCTACCGCATCTGGGGCGCGGGCGACCAGCCCATCACCATCGCCATCAGCCGCTGATCGACCGGCCGGGCGGCGGGCCCTCCGCCGCCCGGTCGCGTCAGCTCACGAGCTGGAGCGCGGCGGTGCGCTCGCTCGTCCACTCGCGCCCGACGTCCTCGAGGATGTCGAGCATCGCGCCGGCCGCCGGGCCGCGCGTGTCGCCGCTCATCGTCGCCGCGACCACGCGGCGGTGCGGCGCGCAGTCCAGCTCGCGCACGACGATGTCGTCGCGCTTGGAGACCAGGCCCAGGTCGGGGATCAGGGCGACGCCGACGCCGGCGGCGATGAACCCCTGGATCGCCTGGTAGTCGTCGGACTGGAAGGCGATCCGCGGCTCGAAGCCGGCCGCGAGGCAGTGACGCAGCATGATCGCCGTGTCCGGGCACTTCGACGCGCTCATGCCGAGGATCCAGCTCTCGCCCGAGAGGTCCTCGAGCTCCAGGCGCGGCCGGGCGGCCAGCGGGTGGTCCTGGGGCAGCGCGACGAACATCGGGTCGTCGAGGATGTGGCGCATCTCGAGGTCGTCGGACTCGATCGGCGCGAACGTCGCGTCGACGGTGACGGCGACGTCGGCGTCGCCGGCCTTCAGCGCCTCCAGGCCCTCCTGCGGCTCCAGCGGCTCGAGCGTCAGGTCGACGCCGGGATGGCGGTCGCGGAAGCGGGCGACGGCGATCGGCAGCACCGACGCCGCGGCCGTGGGGAACGCGACGAGCCGCAGCGTGCCGCCGCGCAGGCCGGCGATCGCCTCGAGGTCGCGCTCGGCCGCGGCGAGGCGCGCGATGATCGCGTCGGCGTGGACGACGAGCGCGCGGCCCGCCTCGGTCAGCCGCACCCCCCGCGCGTTGCGCTCCACGAGGAGCGTGCCGGCCTCGCGCTCCAGCGCGGCGATCTGCTGCGACACCGCCGACTGCGTGTACGAGAGCGACTCGGCCGCGGCGGAGAAGGACCCCTTGAGGTGCACCTCGCGCAGGACGCGCAGGCGCTTGACGTCGAGCATAAGGCGATCTTATCGGGGACAGCGCGAATTGTCATTTGTGCTGATGGGGTCACGCTGGGAACCTGTGAAGCGTCTTCCAGGTGACCCAGAACGCCCCAGGAGGTGCACCCATGGAAGCCCGCGCCCCTCACTCCCCCACCGCCCACATGACCGCCATCCACATCCGCCCCGCCCGTCCGGACGACGAGCTCGCCCTCATCCGCCTCGCCGCCCTGGACAGCGCCCCCGCCCCCCGCGGCCAGGTCCTGGTCGCCATCACCGACGGCGAGATCGTCGCCGCGCTGGACCTCGACTCCGGCCGCGCGATCGCCGACCCCTTCCGCCCCACGGCGGACCTCGTCGAGCTCCTGCGCACGCGCGCCCAGACCCTGGGCGATCGCGGGAGCGACGACCGGCGCCGGCGGCTCTCCCTCCGCCGCCCGACGCCACCGATCGCGCTCGCGCGGTGACCTCCAGCACCGCGTGAACTGCGCCTCCGGCGATGGGCGCGTGCCCCATCGCCGGAGGCCGGCGACACCGGCCCAGGGGGCCGGGTCGCCTGGCGAGTGTTCGCCCAGGGGGCGAAACTCGCGACGCGCGCCGCCCCCTCGCCCGAACCGACGTGTGGCACATGGCGTCCGCTATGCGGCTGCCATGTGCCACACGTCTGGCGGGCGGGCCGGGATGGCGCGCCTACGCCACGACCGACGCGGCCTCGGTGCGCCCGGTGCGCTCCTCGCCGAGGACGTCGATGAGCGCGTTCACCACCGCCGGGTCGAACTGCGTCCCCGCGTGGCGGCGCAGCTCGGCGATCGCGGCGTCCGGCGCCATCGCCTCGCGGTACGGGCGGTCGCTCGTCATCGCGTGGTAGGCGTCGCAGACGAGCACGATGCGGCTCGCGAGCGGGATCGCCTCGCCGGCCAACCCGTCCGGGTAGCCGCCGCCGTCCCAGCGCTCGTGCTCGTGGCGCACCGCGCGGGCGATCGACTCGAGGCCGGGGACGGCGCTGAGGATGCGCTCGCCGATCACCGGGTGCTCGCGCATGACCTCCCACTCGCGGTCGTCGAGCGGGCCGTCCTTGTGGAGGATCTCGTTCGGGGTCCCGATCTTGCCGATGTCGTGCAGCAGCGCGACCGCGTCGACCTCGCGGCGCTCCTCGGGCCCGAGCCCCAGCGCGACCGCGACCCGCGAGACGAGCGCGGTCGTCTCCTCGGTGTGGCGGCCCGTGTAGCCGTCGCGCGCCGCCAGCGCGGCGGTGAGCGCCAGGAGGCTGGCGTGGTGCTGGGCCGCCCGCTCGGCCTGCGTGCGCAGCGCGAGCGCGGTGAGCCGCCGGTTGTCGCGCGCGACCAGCGCCGCGCGCACGTAACGGGCGACCGCGACGACGACGAGCGCGGCCACGACCGCCGGGGCGATGCCGCCGCGCGCGATCGCCGCGGCGATCATCACCGCCACGAACCCGGCCGTCGCGACGAACGACACGGCGGCGGAGTCGGCCTCGCCGTCGCGCAGCGTCCGGGACGGCTCGCCGCGGTAGCGCAGCCGCATCCACATCGCCGCGAGCGCGTTGACGCCCGTCACGACGTACACGACCTTCCACGACTCCGCCGGCGACCACGCGCCGGCGCGGCGCAGGACGAAGAACGACACGACGATCGGGATCGCGTAGCCGGCGGCCAGCAGCCACACGTCCGGCCGCGCCCGGCGCGACACCGACGTGACGACGAGCAGGATCATGCCGCCGGCCGCCACCGCGCCGACCGCGCGCAGGACGAGCGCGACGTGCTCGCCGGTGCCCACCGCGTCGAACGCCGCCCGCGTCGGCAGCGCGAACGCGAGCAGCGTCCCGGCGACGAGCGCGCCGAACACGGCGGCGTCGAGGATGCGGAAGCGATCGCGCAGCCAGCCGTCGCCGGCGATCAGCAGCACGCCGACGGCGGCGAGCGTGAACGCGCCGACGCCCACGTACGGCGCCAGGGCGACGAGCGGGCTGGCGAGGAACAGCGCCCAGCCGAGCCGCTCGCGGCCGCGCGTGCGGACGACGAGGACCGCGGCGGCAACGGCCATCGCGGCGAAGGTGGCCAGCAGCATCCCGCGGCGCACGGCGTCGCCGGGCGCGACGAGCGGCAGCGCGAACCAGGCGGCGAAGATCGCGGCCAGCGCCGCAGCCTCGCCGAGCAGCGTGGCGCGCACCGGCCACGGCGGGGCGGGCCGCGTCGCGGCGGCCGACGCGACCTCGACCGGGACGGCCGCCTCGGCGGCGGCCAGGCGCGCGGCGCGCACGTCGGCGAGGCTGCGCTGCGCGGCGGCCAGGAGCGTGTCGACGTCGGCGCCGTGGTCGGGATAGGCGGCGATGCCGATGTCTACGCGCGGCGGCGGGCCGTCGATGCCGTGCACGCGCACCCGGGCGACGACGGAGGCCAGCCGCATCGCCACGCGCGAGACGTCGTCGCCCTCCAGGCCGGGCAGGACGACCACGAACGAGTCGCCGCCGCGGCGGGCGACGAGGTCCTCGCCGCGGACCTCGGCGGCCATGCCGAGCGCGACCCGGCGCAGGAGTTCGACCGCGCGCTCGGCGCCGGCGCGCTCCTGCAGCTCGCGGAAGCCGGCCAGGTCCACGTGCAGCACGGTCAGCGCCCCGCCGTGGCGCCGTGCGCGCGACAGCTCGGCGCCGAGGCGCAGGCGCAGCGCGTCGCGCCCGGCCACGCCGGTCGCGGGGTCGATCAGGCCGACCCCGACCCGCAGGCGGCGCTGCCGCGCGTCGGCGATCGAGCCGGCGAGCGCGGCGAGCACGGCGGCGCCGGCCAGCGCGGCCGACCAGACGGCCCCGACGGCGGCGGCGGCCACGGCGCCGCCCGCCAGCGCGGCGCCGCACCAGCGCAGCACGTCGGCCACGCGCAGCCGGCGACCCGGAACCGCAAGCGGCGGGATGGCGACGGGTCGAACGGAGGACAGGAGGGAGATCGGCATGCGCGACGCGTTGGGAACAGCTCCGGTTCCCACTCGGTCGGCCGCTTCGCAGCGTCCTTGAGCGGCCACGCGCCACGAGCCGGCGCGCGCCGGCGCCGCGTCAGTGGATCTTGACGAGGACGATCGTGTTCAGCGCGAACAGGATCGCGATCGCGATCGTCCAGCGGTTCAGGTTGCGCTCGACGAGCGAGCCGCCCCCGAACGGGCCCTGACCGGTGCCGACGCCGAACGCGCCGGACAGGCCCGCGTCCTTGCCCGAGTGCATGAGCACCAGGAAGATCAGGGCGACCGACAGGATGACCTGGACGAACTGGAGGATCAGCTCCATGGGCCGCTCACTCTAGCTCGTCGAGCCTGCGGAGGATCTCGACCGCCTCCGCGCGGAGCTGCCGGTCGAGGGCGCGCCAGTCCTCCTGGGAGAGCTTGCCCGTCTGCCGGTCGAGCTCGGCGTCGCGGATCTCGCGGTACTTGGCGTCGCGCGCCGCCTCGAGATCCTGGCGGTCGGCCTCCTCGCGCGACGCCGCGCGCACCGCCGCCCCACGGCGCAGCGGCGCGGCCACGATCCAGGCCACGGCGAGGAGGAGGGCGAAGATCGCCAGCAGTGCGAGGGCGTCCACTTAGGCGCGGCCGAGGTCCTGGGCGACGCGGGCGCGGAGGGTCGCGGTGGCGCGCCGGCGCGCCGCGTCGGGCGCCGGCCACAGCGCGATCAGCCCGCCGCCGATGACGATCAGCGACCCGATCCAGATCCACGCCACCAGCGGCGACGAGATCATCCGGAACATCGCGGGCGGCGGGTTCTCCACGTAGTTGGGCGCGATGACGTCGCGCAGCAGCCGGAACGCGACCATCGGCTGCTGCATCTCGGGGATGTCCGCGGCGACCGCCTTGTCGCCCTGGTCGATGACCTCCTGGAAGCGCGTCATGTCGGGGGCCACCGCCGTCCAGAAGTCGTGCAGCGGGCCGGAGCGGACCGCCACCTCGCTGGTCGGCTCGCCGGCGATGAGCCACTCGACCGCGCCCGACGAGGTGCTGTTGGACGGGTAGAAGCTGCGCGCCGGGCGCAGCGTGGCGACGTGCTTGCCGTCCTTGGTGAGGTCGAGGACCGCGCCGAGCGACAGCATCGCGCCGGTGCCGCTGGGGTCGTTGCCGACCTCGGCGGTGGCGCGGACGTAGCGGACGTCGTAGCCGTCGACGCGCACGGTGTCGCCGGGCGACATGCGGCGGTCGTCCGCGGTCTGGAAGGCCGAGGAGGCGGCGACCCCGACGAACAGCACGACGATCCCGAGGTGCACGAGGTAGCCGCCGTAGCGGCGGCGGTTGCGCCGCACGAGCGACGTGACCGCCAGCGGCAGCGGCTCGCCGGTCATCGCCCGCCGCGCGCGGGTGCCGCGCCAGATCTCCTGGCCGACCGTGCCGGCCACGAACGCGGCCAGCGCGAACATCGCCAGCGCCAGCGGCTTCTGCGGGACGCCCGGGACGAACAGCAGCGCCAGGAACGCGACGACCCCGCACGCGACCGGGATCGCGAACGTGCGCCGCAGGTTGCCGGCCGTCGCCCGCCGCCACGCGATGAGCGGGCCGATGCCCGACAGCAGGACGAGGACGAGCGCCAGCGGCACCGTGTAGCGCGAGAACCACGGCGGCCCCACCGCCGTCTCCTCGCCGGTGAGCGCCTCGCTGATCAGCGGGAAGAACGTGCCCCAGAACACGACGAAGCAGAGGGCGACGAGGACCAGGTTGTTCAGCAGGAACACGGCCTCGCGCGACAGCAGCGAGTCGAGCCGGTGCTCGGAGCGCAGCAGCCCGCGCCGCCACACGACCAGCGCGATCGAGCCGAGCGACATGCCGGCGATCAGCGCCACGAACGGCCCGCCGAGCGTCGAGGCGCCGAACGCGTGGATCGAGTCGAGGATGCCGCTGCGCACCAGGAACGTGCCGAGGACGCACAGGATCCCGGTCGCCAGCACGAGCGACACGTTCCAGATCTTCAGCATCCCGCGCTTCTCCTGGATCATCACCGAGTGGATGAACGCGGTGCCGGTCAGCCACGGCATCAGCGACGCGTTCTCGACCGCGTCCCAGGCCCAGTAGCCGCCCCAGCCGAGCTCGTTGTAGGACCAGCGCGCGCCGAGGATGATCCCGATGCCGAGGACCAGCCAGGCGCCGAGCGCGAACCGGCGGGTCGAGCGGATCCACTCGGCGTCGACGCGCTTGGCGATCAGGGCGCCGACCGCGAACGCGAACGGGATCGCGAACAGCGTGTACCCCGAGTACAGCATCGGCGGGTGGATCATCATCGCCGGGTGGCGCAGCAGCGGGTTGAGGCCGGCGCCGTCGGCCGGCGGCCGCGCGAGCGTCTCGAACGGGGAGACCTTGAAGACGAGCAGCGCGGTGAAGAACGCGCCGTAGCCGAGGAGGACGGCGGTGGCCCACGGCACCACCTCGCGCATGCGCCGGCGCGTGAGGAAGATGACGAGGCTGGACCACAGCGACAGCAGCCACACCCACAGCAGGAGCGAGCCCTCCTGCGACGACCACATCGCGGACGCCTTGTAGAAGGTCGGCGTCGACGTCGACGAGTGGCCGGCGACGACCGAGAACGAGAAG
>Ga0180220_1001209_pt1 | contig 20365 bp, 19 predicted proteins | sample eDN5th37CBELigBY_FD_151335 | JGI IMG/M metagenome (GOLD analysis project Ga0180220, IMG submission 151335) | Enriched backyard soil microbial communities from Emeryville, California, USA - eDNA 5th pass 37_C BE-Lig BY (version 2) (version 2) | ecosystem: Environmental > Terrestrial > Soil >...
CCGTAACTGTCGATCCGGTGATCGAGCAGCAGCGATTCGACGACGATGTCCTCGTCTTCGTAGACCGTTCCCCCGGTATGTTCAACGACCTCAAGCTCATATTCGATCCGGGATTGGCTGAGCGTCAGGCTGATGTCGATATACTGTTTGATGCCCGGCGGGCCGTACACGTGCAGTTTCGTCGTGCCGCCTTGATAAGCCCGGCTGGACAGCAATCCCGGAAGGCCGAAAATATGGTCACCATGCAAATGCGTGATGAAAATTTTCTCCAATTTGCTGAGCTTTAACGAAGATCGCAGGATCTGATGCTGCGTCGCCTCCCCGCAATCGAACAGCCAAAACGAGCGGCGCTCCTCGAACATGCGCAAAGCCATCGACGTTACGTTCCGCTGCAGCGAGGGCACTCCCGCATTGGTCCCCAAAAATTCAAGTTCCATAACAAGCAACCTTCTTTCTGTAATGTCAGCAAAAAAGCGGCCGCCCTTGACAAGCAAACGGCCGCTTCAGCGAAACAAGCTTGCAAATCTTGGCATGGCGGCAAAAAAAACCTCCCGAAAAGGAGGATTTTTTCGCTCGCATCATCCGTTAGGATGAGTATATCATTTTGCCTTGTCGACATTAAAGTAACGCGCTTCCGGATGCGCAAACACCATCGCCGATACCGACGCCTCCGGCTCCATCATGAACCCTTCCGTCAGATGCACGCCGATATCTTCCGGCTTCATCAGCTTGAACAGCGGCCCCTGATCCTCGAGATCCGGGCAGGCGGGATAACCGAACGAAACGCGGATGCCTTGGTAACGCGCCCCGTGGCGCTGCTTCATCGTCATATCCGCCGGGTCCGGGAATCCCCAAGAGTCGCGCATGATGTGGTGCACGCGTTCGGCAAGCGCTTCGGCCGTTTCGAGCGCCACCGACTGCAGGACATGGGAGCGCAGATAGTCTCCTTTGTCCTTCCATTCGGACGACAGCTTCGATATGCCTTGGCCGGCCGTGACCACCAAAAATCCGACGTAGTCCATCTGCCCGCTGTCTTGGGATTTCAGGAAATCCGCAAGGCAAAGGAACGGCGGCACGTTTTGGCGCGGAAAAGTGAACGTATGCAGCACTTTGGACATGTCTTCGGGATCATAAATGACGATATCGTTGCCCCGGGATTGCGCAGGGAAAAAGCGGTACATCGCATGCGCCTGAATGATCCCCTCGGAGGCCGCCTCTTCCAGCAGGCTGTCGACGGTCGCTTTCAATTCCACGGCCTTTTCGTTGCCTTCGGCCAAAAGCTGTTCCACCTGGCCGCGAAGCCCCAAATGATGTCCCAAAAGCATCTGCATGTTCATGTACGGCACGATATGGGTAATCGGATAATTCCGGATGATATGACGCTCCAAATCCGGCGGGATAAACACCGGAACATCTGTCGATACGCTGGACTTTGCCGCTCGCGTAATCTCCGGCAAAACCTGCGGCTTCTCCGTTTCGGCCTTGAGCGCTTCCAGCTCGGCCTCCATTTCCGCCCGCATCGCTTCGCGCTGTACCGGATCCATCAGCTTGTTGGCCAGATCGAGCCCGTCCATCGCGTCCTTGGCATACACGACAAGCCCGTTGTATTCCGGACGGATCCGCGTTTTCGTGAATTTTCGCGTCAACGCGGCACCGCCGACCATAATCGGAACGTCTACGCCCGCATTTCTCAAGTCTTGCGCGGTAACGACCATTTGCTGCGCCGACTTGACCAGCAGGCCGGACAAACCGATCAAATCGGCCTTTTCCCTGCGGTAAGCCTCGATAATGGTTTCCGGTGCTACTTTTATGCCCAGATTGACGATCTCGTAACCGTTATTGGAAAGGATGATTTCCACCAGGTTTTTCCCGATGTCATGCACGTCGCCTTTGACGGTGGCGAGCAGCATTTTGCCTTTGACCGAGGTTTCGTTTTTTTCCATGAATTGTTCCAGGTACGACACGGACGCTTTCATGACTTCCGCGCTTTGCAGCACTTCCGCGACGATCAGTTCATTGTTGTTGAACAGCCTTCCGACTTCCGCCATGCCGTCCATCAAAGGTCCGTTGATGATTTCCAGCGCCCCGTATTTTTGCAATGCCGCATCCAGATCCGGGATCAGCCCTTCCTTGGAGCCTTCCACCACGTAAGAAGCAAGCCTCTCTTCCAACGTCAGGTTGGACAGTTTTTCTTTTTTCTCGACCTTTTTGTTCCGGAATGCGGCGACAAACGCGGCAAGCGTCTCGTCGTTCGTGTCGTAAATCAACGCCTCCGCCAGCTTGCGTTCCTCCTCCGGAATCGAAGCGTAGCGCTCCAGCTTTTCGGTATTGACGATCGCGTAATCAAGTCCCGCCTTCGTGCACTCGTACAGGAATACCGAATTCAGCACCTCGCGCCCCGCTTCGGGCAGGCCGAAGGATACGTTGCTGATGCCGAGGATGGTATGGCATTCCGGCATGGCTTGTTTGATCAAACGGATGCCTTCGATCGTTTCCCTGGCGGACCCGATATATTGCTCGTCCCCCGTGCCGACCGGGAAAACAAGCGTATCGAAAATGATGTCCTCCGGGGCAAGCTTGTATTTATTCACGAGAAGATCATAGGATCTTTGGGCGACTTTAAGCTTGTCGTCGCGATGTATCGCTTGTCCGCTTTCGTCAATGGTGCCGACGACGACGGCCGCGCCGTATTTATGGATCAGCGGCGTCACCTTTTCGAATTTTTCTTCACCATCTTCAAGGTTAATGGAGTTAATGATCGATTTGCCCTGCGAATATTTCAAGGCAAGGTCGATGACCTCGGCATCGGTCGTATCGATCATCAGCGGCACTTTGACCTTCTTGACGACCAGCTCCAGGAAATGTTTCATGTCGATCGCTTCGTCGCGGTCCGGGTCCTGCACGCATACGTCGATGACATGCGCCCCGTTTTTCACTTGCGCACGGGCGATTTCCGACGCTTCTTCGAACTTGCCCTCGACGATCAGCCGCTTGAATTTGCGCGAGCCGAGCACGTTGGTTCTTTCCCCTACCATATAAGGGCGGTTATCCTGTTCGATGTAGACCGGTTCGATGCCGGAAATCGCGGGGGCATGGGTCCCCGCAAGCGGCCGCGGCTCGTATTTGCCCATCGCTTCGGACATGGCGCGGATATGCTCCGGCGTCGTGCCGCAGCATCCGCCGGCGATGTTTAACCAGCCGTTTTTCGCGAAGTCTTCCATTTTGCGCGCCAAGGAATCCGGGGATTCATGATAGTTCCCGTTTTCGTCCGGCAGCCCGGCGTTCGGGTAGCAGCTGATCGCCGTTTTGGCCATGGAGGACAAAGAGCGGATATGATCCCGCATAAATTCCGGGCCCGTGGCACAGTTAAGCCCGACGGATATCGGATTCAAATGTTCAAGCGAAATATAAAAGGCTTCGATGTTCTGCCCCGCCAGCGTCGTGCCCATCGGTTCGATCGTGCCTGAAATCATCACCGGCAGCGTCGTGCCGCTGCTTTCAAACGCTTGGCGGATGCCGATGCTTCCGGCTTTCACGTTCAGCGTATCCTGGCTCGTTTCAAGAAGCAGCGCGTCAACGCGGCCCTCGATTAAAGCCAGCGCCTGCTCTTTGTAGCTGGCGACCAGCTCGTCGAACGTCACGCCGCCCGTAACCGACAATGTTTTAGTCGTCGGTCCCATGGCTCCGACCACGTATCTGGGCTTGTCCGGCGTGCTGAATTTATCCGCCGCCTGGCGGGCGATTTCCGCGGCCTTTAGATTGATTTCGCTTGCTTTCTCCGGTATATCGTATTCCGCCAGCACAACGGACGTTGCGCCGAAGGTATTGGTTTCGATTAAATCGGCCCCTGCTTCCAGATATTTTTCATGGATCTCTTCGATGACGTCCGGACGCGTCAGCACGAGCATCTCGTTACAGCCTTCGAGTTCTTCTCCTCCAAAATCCTGGGGACCGAGCTGGACCTGCTGGATCATCGTGCCCATGGCACCGTCGAGTATTAATATTCGGTCTTTCATGATTTCCTGCAAGCTAGGTCTGTTCATGTATTTTCCCCCTCGCGAAACGTTAAATCTTAGTTTAGCAGAATACCTATCTTTAGAAAAGTGCCAAAACGGCGGTCCGGCGACGGCTGGAACGGAAGAAACGCATCGACAAAAAATGGCGGCTTCGTTATAATATAAATTAAACCAAGTGGAAAAGAGGGGAAAGGCAATGGCTGAAATCGTAATTCGTAATACGAATGAAAGAATCACGGGTGACGATAATGTTCGTGAATTCTTAAACAAACAAAACGTATTGTTCGAGAAATGGGACGCTTCCAAGCTGCCCGCCGAGCTTCGTAATAATTTTCAATTAACCGACGAGCAAAAAAACGAAATTTTGAAGGTGTACGACGAAGAAATCCGCGATTTGGCGGCACGCCGCGGCTACCAAATCTGGGACGTGATCACGCTGTCGGACGCGACGCCGAACCTGGAGGATCTGCTCAACAAATTCGAAGAGGTACATACCCATACGGAGGATGAAATCCGCGCCATCGTCGGCGGCAAAGGGATCTTCGTCATCAAGGGCAGCGACGATATCGGATATTTCAATGTAGAGCTCGAAGCCGGAGACGTTATCTCCGTCCCTGAAAACACCAACCATTTCTTTACGCTGATGGATGACCGCCAAATCATCGCCGTACGTCTCTTCATCGAAAAAAACGGCTGGGTCGCTTACCCCGTCGAAGATCCGAGTTTCCTAAAAGCCTAAACGGAGATTGGAAGTCAGGCCTTCCTCCCGTTCATGACATACATGCAACGAACCCCGCTCCTTGTTGTCCAAGGGACGGGGTTCGTTTTTGCTTTCTTATTCCGTTACTCGCTTACGGTCAAACTTTTGGTCGGCATCGTATGCTGCGGTCCGTAGGTTACATGAGAGGTGATTTTATAGGTTCCCGCGCCGTCGAACGTTTTTTCGAGCACGTATTTTCCGTCCCCCGCGTTTTCGGCAGGCACTTTCTCGTGCACGCTGCTGTCGCCGTCTTTTATGATTTCGATTTCGACTTCATCCGCTTTATCCACTTTTTGATCTTTCTGCGTAACCAACACTTCAATCGAAACCTTTTCACCGACTTTTGCCTGCTCCGGATTCAAAGTTAAATCGACCTTTAACGGTTCCATCATGCCTTCATCCATGTTCATGCCGTCATGTCCGCCGCTGCCGCCGCAGCCTGCCAAAGCAAAAACGACAAGAAAGATGATGCCTATGAAAACAAATTTCTTTTTCAAATTCCTGCCACTCCCTTACGTCAATCTGCAGATATGTAGGCTTTTTGAACGCACTTCATTTATTATACATGCTTTTCAGGCTTCCAAAACGGCGGGTTGATCACAAATTGATGACAATATTAGCAATGCGCTGGGGTAATCCCGCAATAAGATCATGAAAAAAGCCTGCGCATGCGGCAAAACCGCAAACGGCAGACTTTAATTAACAAATGGCATATCATGCTTGGCCGGTTAAACTCGCTGCTTCATAGACTCCAAAATACCGTGCAGCTCGGACAAATGCTTGATTTCATAATGCGGCTGGATGTTCGAATGATACGGCTTGCCGTTGCGGTTGATCCAAACCGTCGTTAACCCGGCGGCCAGTCCGCCTTTAATGTCCGTCGAAAGTTTGTCGCCTACCATGACGGCTTCATCCGGGGTTACGCCCAGGCGGGAGAGCGCATGCTCAAAAATGGTGGGATCCGGCTTCCCTTTGCCGAAATTGCCCGAAATGACGACTTGATCGAAATAAGGGACCAGCTCCGGTACGCCATCCAGTTTTTCCTGCTGCAATCCCGGGCAGCCGTTCGTCAGCAACAGAAGCTTATAGTTCCCTTTCAGCTCTTGCAGCACTTGGAACGTTTCTTCATAGACATGGGGGCGGGAGCGTCTTTCCATCCCGAATTGTCGGGCAAGTTCTTCGGCCAGCTGCGCGTCTTCCACACCCAGCTCGGCGAGGCCGCGGCGCCATGCTTCCTTCCGGTATTCAGGGACGATTTCGGCCATCCGTTGAAACTCGGGCTGCTTTCCTACGGTAAATTCCCCCCATAATGCTTCAAACGGGTTAATGCCGATCATGGCGGTAAAAGCATACGTGTCGTACGACTCGTACAATGCCCGCGCCTCTTTGCGGACAGCCGCTTCGAGCGCCTCCGCGTCGACGCCGGTTTTGGCGGCGGCCGTTTCGCAGGTCGCTTGGAAGGATTCCTTCACGCTGCGCTCATCCCACAACAACGTATCGTCCAAATCAAAAAAAACGGCGGTAACTCCCATCTTCCCATCCCTCTCCCAACGTTAATCTGTTCTATTGTTTTTCAAACGGAATATTAAAAGAGGCGGCAAAACGCTCGAGACGTTCGGCCATGGCTTCGGTATCGTAGCGGTTGATCAAACGGGTAAACACCCAATTGCCGCCCTTTATTTCCTTGCCCTTTTTCCCCTTCGTTCCTTTCATTTCGATCACGATCGAACCGGATCCGGCTTTGATTTTGGCGATTTGGTCCGCCGTCAAACGCCGGTCGCGATTGAACTTGATCGTGGAAAGCGTGTTTTTGTCCACTTTAAGAAACGGACGGCGCAAAAAAATCATGATCGCCAGCAATACGTACAATCCGACCACGATCCAATTCAAGGAGGTGTTCATCGCCGCCTGCTGGCTCGACATGCCGAGCAAAAGGTAAATGACGGCAAGCGCTACCAGCGTGATGGGAAGAACGAAATTCCGCCCTTTGAAGACGTCGGCCGTGGCGGAACCGTTCGAGGAATACAGCGAAGGTTTCCCCTGTTTTTTACGCTGCTTGTTTAATTGAGCCGAGTTTTTCTGAACCATTCTTTCCCAAGATCGGGACATCGTGTTTCCCCCTTAACCATGATGTTCTGTATTTTTATTTGCGCTTTCCGTCATTGCGGTCTTCTACCCATTCGATCGAATCCAACTGGGCCCTGAAGTTCCGACGGACGTTTTGAAGATATCTCTCGCGCAATTTCGCACGTTCTTCGGTTTCTTCCTTGGTCAGGCCAGTCTCCTTGTCTTTTCGCGCAAGCTCGTTAATGCGCTGAACTAAGCTGTCGATATCCATACATGACTCCTCCAATAATCAATTCATACCTAACTTTGCCATGAGAAAAAGAGCTTGTCAAGGCGTGAACCTTACCAAGCTCTTAGGCGTAAAAACGAAGTCTAATATATAGGAAGAGAAAGGACATCTCCGGCTTGAATGCCGCTGGATTTCAGATGGTTCGTCTTCTTAATGATCTGAATGTATGCGCGGGTATCCATGTCCTTCGGTTTATGATCCCGGGCGATTTGCCATAGCGTGTCCCCTTGGGATACAACGATTTGTTCCATTTGCACCTCGTCTTGAGGGGAACCGGCAAATACGCGTACCATGCCCGTACACCCTGCCGTCATAATTATGACGATCAGCAGAAGCTTCACCATCAGGCGCCGCGTGAACATGGCCTGGAAAGCGTGAAGCTGTTCTTTTAGTTTCCCGCCGTTGCGGTCTCCCCCGGAAATTTCATGATTATATATGCTTTGATATGTACTGTATTTTAACATGTTAACCGTTCCTCCAAACATTTGTTCTTGTACGAGAACAATATAACACGAACACATGTTTTGTTCAATAGTTTTTTCGAACAATTGTTCTCCATGAAGGAAAAATCATGTTCCCGTTTTAGAACTTGTGTTTGTACGAACGGCAGTTCTATGTTATACTTTTACCAAACGTTACTAATGGGGTTGATGGGGAATGTCGAAGATATCTAGCCGGCAGCAAGCGATATTGGAATTTATAAGAAACGAAGTCCGGGCCAAAGGTTATCCTCCTTCCGTCCGCGAGATCGGCGAAGCCGTCGGACTGGCTTCCAGCTCGACGGTGCACGGCCATCTGGACAGACTGGAGAAAAAGGGATTGATCCGCAGGGACCCAACGAAACCTCGCGCCATTGAAATTTTGGGCCAGGAAGAATCCGAAAGCAGCAACCTGTTCACGCAAACGATCGCGCGGGTTCCCGTGGTAGGTAAGGTTACGGCCGGCGTACCGATTACCGCTACGGAAAATATCGAGGATTATTTCCCTCTGCCCCAGCATTTTGTCGGGGACGAGAAAGTCTTTATGCTATCGGTCGTAGGGGACAGCATGATCGAGGCGGGCATTCACAACGGCGACTACGTCATCGTCCGCCAGCAGCAGACCGCGGATAACGGAGATATCGTCGTTGCCATGACGGACGAGGACGAAGCTACCGTTAAAACGTTCTATAAAGAAAAGGATCATATCCGTCTTCAGCCGGAGAATCCGTCTTACGAGCCGCTGCGCTTGAATCACGTGACCATTCTCGGCAAGGTCGTCGGTTTGTTCCGCGACATTCATTGATCCGTTTTGGCCTCGCCAATGGACAAGCCCTTGTTCTTCCAGGAGAACAAGGGCTTTCTATTTGGGTTAGCCGAATTTCTCCTGCTGCCACATCGTTGTGATATATCCGAGGAGGCTCTCCGCTTGATGCACCCCCGGATCCATGTTCATCATGCATACCGCCCCTATGCCTTTCTCGGGATAAACGGTCATCATGCATTGGAAACCGCTGCCCCACCCGAGCGAGCTGATCTCCAGCTTCCCGCCCTGGCATTCCATGAATACGCCCAGCCCGGCCCACTTAAAACCGTTCTGCGGTGCAAACATTTCCTTTGCGGTCTTTGGGGAAATCCCCAACATCCCCTTCCCTTGCAGCGATGCCATCAACTCGGCGGCCAACATCGCGAGGTCCGTCGGCGTCGTCCAAAGCCCGGCAGCCGCAGCGTACGGATAAATCGGATAGGGACTGGCCAACCGGTCGCCATGTCGGTTATGTCCGGCGGCCGATCCCGCCCGAATGTCGGATTCGTCCATGACGAAACGGCTGTTTTTCATCCCCAGCGGTTCAAATATCTTTTTCTGCATCAGCTTTTCGAACGGCTCCCCCGCCGCATCTTCGATCAGCAGCTGCATGACGCAAAATCCCGTATCCGAATAGATGAACCCGCTTCCCGGTTCGGCGACCAGTAAAGCAGGCCCCTGCCTATAAACCGTTAATCCTGTTAACAATTCCGCCATGGACGGAGCTTTGCGGTTCTTAGCCAACGTCGGAAAGCTTCCATCGGGATCCGAAAAGCCGGCTTGGTGGCCAAGAAGCTTGCGCAGCGTGACGCGGCCGGAACGGAATTGCGGATGCTCCGGAATCTTCCATGATATCAGGCGCCGGTTCGCTTCTTCATCCAATTGAAGGACGCATTCCTCTACCAGAACAAGCGCTAAAACGCTTGCCGCAAATTTGCTGATGGAACATGCGTTAAACATCGTATCCATCCGGACCGGTTCCGTCTCCCCCGCCGCAAGCTTTCCCCAGGTCTCCCGATGGCTGATCAAACCATCCTCAATGAATGCGATGCTTAACCCGGGAATTCCCTCCCTATCCATCCGTTCGCTGACGCTCATTGGATCCACTGTTTTCCTTCCCCCGTCCCCAAGCAAAGTAACAATACATCAATTATAGAACATTTGTTCCCTTTTGGCAATAAGCAACCTAGCGAGCATCTCCTAACACCGCTCAAATCCGGACTTTCCTAGGCAAGAAACGAAAAAAAACGTGCCAGTCGAACTGGCACGGCCCAAGGCGGATATAGAGTCGCATCCTTCTTCCCTTCTACGGACAAGCTCGGTTCAGCCCGTCCTTCTCCCATCCCCGCTGCCGGTATTCCGTCGGCGTCATGTTCGTCCGCTTGCGGAAAACCTGCGTGAAATGTTTGACGTCCTGGTAACCGACCTTTTCGGCGATGTCGATCAGCTTCAGCTGCGTATGCTTCAGCAGTTCCATCGCTTTTTCCATCCGCAGCGATATGACGTATTCCTTGAACCCGCTTCCGGTTTTTTGCTTGAACACTTGGCTGAAGTATGCCGGGTTCAAAAAGACGACGGAGGCGACCTTTTCCAGCGTCACGTCGGTATTGTAGTTCGCCCGGATATACTGGAGGGCTACTTCGACCGCCCGGTTTCCGCCCGGGGCGTAATATTCGAATTCGAGCGTTCCGGACTTCCTCCCCATCCCCCGGATCGCTGCCGGGATGCTGTTAAAGTCGCGGATCTCTTCGGACAGCCCGACTTGGAACGGCACCTTGACGTATTTTTTCAGATGCAGCCGCAGCTCGTCGCTCAAGCGCTTTGCCCCGTCCGGCGAATCCGGCGTCACAAGGCCCAGCAGGCTTTTGCCGTCGAGGCTGGTGACGAACCCTTTTCCGTGGCGTTCGATCAGCTCGGTCAGCACGTTTTCGACGATAAAATGCTCGAGATGTACAGTGTCGTCGCTTTCCATTTTGACCAGCACCAAATAAAAGCGGGGGTACCGCTCCACGAACGGGGCGATGTCCAAGTTCCCGATGTCGAGTCCCGTCGCCCAGCGCTGGAATACCGCTTCACGCAAAAACTTCAGGTTGCTCCGAAGCAGCCGGGTTTCCTGCTCCAGCTCGGCGTCCCGCTCCACTTCCTCTCCGAGCCGCCCGATCATCGAAATCAGCGCCTCCTTGCCGATCGGCTTCAGCATATAATCCTTGGCCCCGAGCCTAACCGCTTCTTTGGCGTAAGCAAATTCGGAATAAGCGGAGATGATCACCCATTTCACGTGCGGATAATTGCTCCGGGACACCTGCATCAATTCGAGCCCGGTCATGCCTGGCATCAAAATATCCGTCAGCACCACGTCGATCTGGCCGCCCCGGAGTATTTGCGCCGCTTCGTCCGGATTCTCCGCCAATTGCACGCGGTGGCCGGGAAACGCTTTGCGGATCGTCCGCTTGATCCCCTCCCGGATCACGCTCTCATCATCCACCACCAATATGTTCATCTTCGTCCTCCCCTTCGGCCGGAATCGGTATGGCAACGGTCACCGTCGTTCCTTGCAGCGGCTTGCTTTCGATGCTCAAACCGTATGGTCCGCCGAACATCATCACCAGGCGGTCGTGTACGTTCCGCAGCCCGATGCCGCGTCTTCTTCCGGGCGAATCCGCGTCCGGCGGCCGCTGATGTTTGGCGTGCATCGTCTCTTTTACGCGTTCCAGCGTTCCGGCATCCATGCCCATTCCGTTGTCCTCGATTTTGATCAGCAGCTTGTTCCCTTCCTTTTCCGTGCGCACGTTCAGCACGCCCATGCCTTCCTTCGGCTCCAAACCGTATTTGACCGCGTTTTCGATGATCGGCTGAATCGTCATTTTCGGAAGCGGCGCGTCCAGCCAGGCAGCGTTTGCGTCAATGTTCGTTTGCAGCCTTCCGCCGAGCCGCGTTTCGATGATCGTCAAGTAATGGCCGATTTGCTCTAATTCGCGCCCCAGCGTGGTTCGCGCCGCTTCTTCCCAATTGCTGCTGTACCTGAACATTTGCGAAAGCGACAGAACCACCCTGCTCAGCCGTTCGTTTTCCTGCTCGTCCAGCATCCAATAAATCATGTCGAGCGTGTTGTAGAGGAAATGCGGATTCACCTGCGCCTGCAGCGCTTGCAGCTGCGCGTTTTTTTCGCTGACGGTCGAAATTTTGATCGTTTCGATCAGCTCGTCCATCCGGTGCACCATCCGGTTGAACGACGAGACCAGGCTGTTGATTTCGTCGAAGGAATCCACGTTGACCGAACCGCTGAAATTCCCCATCTCGACCTTTTTCATCTCCCGGATCAAAAGCTTGAGCGGAGACGCGATATTGCGGGAGACGATCGAAGCCAGCACCGTCGATAAAATGATCAGCGCCAGCACGACAACCACCAAAACTTTCGTCGTCCGATAAACTTCCGCCTGGATGTCCCGTTTCGGCGTCAGACCGTAAATCGTCCACCCGGCCATCGTCGTGTTGGCGGCGACGATCAGCTCCTTGGACGTGCCGTCGACGAAGATATTATCTTCCGGCGACGGCTGCGGCAGCCGGTCCAATTCCGGACGTTTGGCCCCTTTTCGTTCGGAGGAGGCGATGATTTTTTTCGCTTCGTCCAAAATGTAAACCTGCGTTCCGGGACTGATGCTCACGTTAGACAGCGCTTCCATCATCGGAGACGGGTTCGTTTCGATCATCAATATTCCGATCTCTTTATGGTTATCCAAATCGTACAGCTTGCGCCCGAACACGAACGCCTGCTTTTCCGCCTGCAACGTGTTGATCGGCGAACCGGGGCATAACCCGAGCCAGACCATGTTGCCCGAGGATGCTTCGAGCTTTTTATACCATTCGGTTTGGGCGTAGTTGTTGTCGATGACCCCGGCAAACTGCCTTTCGTAGCTGTACACCTTGCCGTCGGGCGATAATATGTGGATGCCCAGCACATCGTCCCGCGAATAGTAGGCCGCCCCGATAATGTTCGTGATGGTGCGTTCGTTGATGATTTCCGCCGCCGGATCGTCCGGCTTTTCCTGCAGCAGGCGGGTAAGCTCGTAGTTGCTGTTCAGCGATTTGGACAAGCTGTTATAGCCCTGCAGCATCAAGTTGAACAGCCCCGCGGTCTGGGAGATGTTTTTTTCGGCGATGTCGCCCACCTTGGCGTGAATGATCGATAACGTTCGATTGTAATACAGCATGCTCATCAATATCAGGATTCCCGTCATGCATCCCATAAAAAGCAGGAACAAGCGGCTGCGTATGGATCGGAAGCGTCTCACGTACCTCGGCTTCCCCCTTTCAAAGCATCGGGCTTTTCGTGTCCATTTTAGCATATGCGCCGCTTGTTCCGCCCGATTTTTTGGCCCATTAGCCCTTGACGGCGCCTGCCACCATGCCTTCGGTGATTTTATCGGATAACAAGAAATAGATCAGGATGACCGGCAGCGCGCCGAGCACGAGAAAAGCCCCGATCGCGCCGTAATTGACCGAATATTGGCTGACGAAGCTGTTCACGCCGAACGGCAGCGTTTTGAGCTTTTCCGACGAAATGAACGTAGCCGCCAAAATGTATTCATTCCAAATGTTGATGAACGTCAAAATGCAAACCGTCATGACGGGCGGAACGGACACCGGCAATATGATGCTGCGGAAAATGCGCCAGATGCTGGCCCCGTCGATCACGGCCGACTCTTCGATTTCATGCGGAATGGTTTTCATGAACCCGCTCAAAATAAACACCGCGATCGGCATCGAAAACGCGACATAAGGCAGGATCAGCGACAAATGCGTGTTCAGCACGTGCATGTTTTTGAAAATGATCATGAGCGGCAGCAGCGTGGCCTGCATCGGGATCATCATCCCGATCAGGAACAGCAGCATGACCCCTTGCCCGTATCGCCAGCGGAATCGGCTGATCGCATACGCGCACAGGGAGCTCAGCAAAATGACCGCGGCCATCGTCACCGACGTGACGAATAAGCTGTTCAGCAAATAACGGAAATAATTCCCCTCGAGCGCCGCGCTATAGTTGCTCCATTGCGGAGCGTGCGGCAGGGCGAAAAAGCTGCCCGACAAAATTTCTTCGTTCGTTTTCAGCGAATACAGCACAAGCCATAGCAGCGGATATACCTGCGTGACCACCAATATGGACAAAAACAGGATGACGATCGTTTTCGCAACGGAAAACCGTCCGCGGCGGGCAGCGGCCGCCGGCTTGTTCAACGTAACGGCAGAGCTCGTATTCATGGCGTTTTCCTCCTTTACGAAAAGCGTTTCTCCAGCTTGTTGAATATCAGATTGATCAGGAAGGTGGCCGCAAGGCAAAGCACGACCAAACATGCCGCAATCGAGCTGCCGTACCCGTATTTCATGGACAGGAAGGACATGTTGTACATATGGGTCGAAATGACGTCGGTTGCGTGCGCGGGTCCGCCGCCCGTCATCACCATCACCATGTCAAAAGCCTGCAGCGAGCCGATAAACGCCAGCACGATCGAGATTTTGAAGATCGGAATGATGTTCGGAAACGTGATGTAGCGGTCGGCGGCAAATCCATCGGCGCCATCGATCCGCGCCGCCTCATAGATTTCTTCGGGAACGTTTAATATTCCCGTATACTGGATCAGCGTGTGGTAACCCAAGTACTGCCAGAGCGCCACGAAATACAGCGAATACATCGCAACCGACGGATCGGTAAGCCATTCATGCGTCCATGATCCCAGGCCGACCACTTCCAGCACCTGGTTCAGCATGCCCCCCATCGACGCGGGATTGTAAATCGTTTTCCACAGCTGACCGACGACGACGACCGACAGAATGACGGGCAAAAAGTAACTCGACACGAGAAAATTCGGTCTGCGGATATACCGTTTGAGCAAAATGGCCACAAGCAGCGCAATCGGGATTTCCGCCATCGAAAACACGGCAAACAGCAGCGTTCTCCGCACGGAAGGCCAAAATACCGGATCATGGAAAAACAGGTTTTTGAAATTTTCGAACCCGATGAACCTGGACTCACCGATGCCGTTCCATTCCAGCAGACCGCTGTACATGGAGACGAGGATCGGCACGAATACGATTCCTGCGTATAAGATCAAGCAAGGCAGCACAAACGCGGCGATCGTCCAGCGGGAGACTTTGAGCACGTTCATGGGAACCCCTCCTTTTTCTGTCTGGTCTAGTGAAGCAGAAGGGAACGGCATGCCGCCTTTCGCACGCGTTCCCTCCATTACGTCAAGCTTATTTGTTGTTGGCTTCGAATGCCGATTGATGTTCCTTCGCGACTTCGGCCGAATCCTTTTTCTGCACGAACAGGTTTTGGATGCTGGCAAGATGAGCTTGCGCCGTTCCCGGGTTCATCGTGTTGTCGAACGCCAGATCCCCGCCCTTCACGTCTTTGAACAGATTCAGCACCTCCATCGCCATGTCGGAGTATCCGGCCGCCTTGAAATCGCCGTCCACTTTTTGTCCGATTCCCACTGCGCCTTTGGCTTCGAACGCTTCTTTCGGGAAGTTCAGCATAAACCAGTTCAGGAACGCCTTCGTTTCATCCAAATGTTTACTGTCCGCGGAGATCGCAAACGCGCTGCCCGGCGCCAGCATGAACTCGTCCGGATTGCCTTTGCCGTTGATCGTCGGGAACTTGAACACGCCGACTTTTCCGTTGACGGAAGACGTTTCGATGCCTCCCGTCGCCCACGTGCCCATAAAGTACATGGCCGCTTTGCCGGTCTTGAACAGGTTTTCGCCTGCGTTGTAGTCGAAAGACGTGACGCCTTCCTGGAAGGCTCCGGCCTGGATGAGGTTTTGGAACGCGTCGACCGCTTCCTTGAATGCCGGATCTTCGAACGTTTTCTTTTTATCGAGCACGTCTTTCAGGAAGCCCGGGCCGTTGTTGGTCCGAAGCAGCATGTTCATGAACAGGAACGATCCCGTCCAGGTGTCTTTTTCGCCGATCGCCATCGGTTGGATGCCCTTGGATTTCAGCGTTTTGACGACATCGACCATTTCTTCGAACGTCGTCGGCACCTGGACGCCGCCTTTTTCGAAAAGCTCCTTGTTGTAGTACACCACGCCGATGTTGTTGCCGTCCGGCACGGCATAGGTGTGGCCGTCGAAGCTGTACCAATCGAGAAGCCCGTCCTGGAACGTGCCCCGCAGTCCGTTTTGGTCCAGCATGTCGTCCAGCGGCGCGAGCAGCTTCGCTTCCACGAACGGCTGCATTTGCGCGGCCGGGTTGACCACGGTAATGTCCGGCACCTCTTTGGACGCCGCTTGCGTTTTCAGCTTCAGCTTCTGCTGATCGGTGTTCAGGGAATCGAGCTCGATTTTGATGTTCGGATGCTCCGATTCGTATTGCTTCACCAGCTTGTTCATCAATTTGTTTTTCGGATCGGTCGGATCCGGATAAATGTTTTGGAACGTGATCGTGACGTTTTTCTCTTTCACCGTGCCGGCCTTGTCGCCGCCGGTTCCCGCTCCCGACGAAGCGCTTCCTTCATCGGCTTTGCCGCCGCATGCCGTTAAACTGAAAGCTAACGCGCCTGCCATCGCCAAGCTTAGCCATTTCGACATTTTTGCCATCTCTTATTCCCCTTTTTGTTTGATATGAACCCATTATGCAGGGAAACGGCAAAGATCGGGAGGTGAGAAATTCAGGTTTTAGGTTTGTTTTCTATAGATATCGCTCCAAAAAAAGAAAATCCCCCCAAGCCGGGAGGACTCGCTCAGTGTTATATGCAGCCGCAGGTTAGACCGACACGAATTGCAGAACGCCAAGCAAAATCAATAAAATAAATACGCCGTAAATGATGTACAACACGATCCGCAGCCCTTTCGACCCCTTCCGCGTTTCGCGGAGCTGATCCTCAAGTTCGGCTACCCGTTCTTCCAACGCCAGCAACCGTTCGTCTTGACCGTTCATGTCCGTTGCTCCTTCCCCATATCTAAGATCTCGAATATGTTTCTACCAGATTACATAATATGGGTGATTTTGTAAATCGAAACGACATGGATGTTGAGGCCGATCCGCATCCGCCAACAAAATAAAAAGCACGCATCAGATCCACCTGTGCGCGCTTCCCTGTTGGTTATTTTTCTTCGAGTTCGTCCGGGACGTCGTATTTATTGATATGCGAGGTCATGGCCGCGACGGCATCGTCGACATTCGTTGTGGCAGGCTCGCGTCCGACGACGTCGTCGGTTTGGTCGTGAAAATTCAAACGGTCCGCTTCGGCCTCTTTATATTTATTGCTTTTCAGCATAAGCGCTCCCCTCCCTTCTGCATCCTGTGATATGGATCGACCTCCCCAGTAAGGGCAGGATTCGTTTTTTACTATGCGCTAAGGTTCCTCTCCTTATGTGCGCAGACCGACAATGATGCCCAGAGCCCCCCCGGTTATCCGCCACGGGTGCCGCAATTGCAAAGCAAAAAAGCCTTGCCCCCTAATCCATTAGGCGGCAAGGCCGAGCGTAGACGTCATATTAAGCAGACCATGTGTCTGGGCCAAGCGCGTTCTTTTGCAGCTTCGGTATAAGCGCATATCCGAACGTAATGAGGGGGCTTACCCACAGCAAGACGGCGTACGGAACGTATTCTGGCACCGGAACCCCGAGCGCAGCCGCAAAAAAAGCGCCGCTGACGCCCCAGGGAACAAGCGGATTCACGAGCGTGCCGCAATCTTCGAGGGTTCGGGACAGCGTTTTTGCGGGCAGTTTTCTGCGGTTATATTCGTCCTTGAACATTTGACCCGGCAAAAGAATGGACAAATATTGCTCGCCCGTCATGGCGTTTACCGCGATCGAGGACGCGCCCGTCATCAAAACGATGCTGCTGCCGCGTTTTAAAGGCTGAACGGCCTTTTTGAAAAAAGCTTTGATGACGCCGCAATGCTGCAGCAATCCGCCCAGCGACAGCGCGATCAGGATCAGCGAGACGGACCACATCATCGACTGCAAACCTCCCCGGTTTACGATCGATGCTACCGTTTCGTTGGCGCTGGCCGTTTGATAGCCGCTTTGCATGACCTGAAACCATACGTCGATTGCCGTCTCGCGTTGAACGACAGCCGTCACCAGCAGACCGGTCGCGATGCCGACGATCAGCGTAGGGAGAATCGGCATCCGTTTGATCGAGCAGGCAATGACGGCAATCGGCGACAGCAACGTAAGCCAATGAATGCGAAACCCATCCTGCAGCGCAAACTTGATTTGCTCGATGGACGATAAATCGACCGTGCCGGCGCTTGGCGCGAACAAGAAAAATATCGTCGTGACGATGAGCGCCGGCACCGTCGTGTAGAGCATGTTGCGGATGTGCGTAAAGATGGGAATGCCGGCCACGGCCGGGGCAAAATTCGTCGTATCGGATAGCGGCGACATTTTATCCCCGAAGCAAGCCCCGCAGATGACCGCTCCCGCGGCCAACGCCGGGGAAACTCCCGTCGTCGCGGCAATCCCCATAAAGGCGACGCCGACGGTGCTGACGGTCGTAAACGAGCTTCCGGTAAACATCGACACGACGATGGTGACGTATAACGCGCTCACCGCAAATAAATGCGGTTTGATATAATCCATGCCGTAATATAAGATCGTCGGCACCGTCCCGCTCATCATCCATACGGCGATCAAAATGCCGATCAGCGAAAGGATGAGAATCGGCATAATGGCCGTTTGAATGCCTTGAAGGATGGAAGCTTCAAGCTTCTTCCAAGGAATGCCGAACAGTCGCAGCAAAGCTGCGGTCCCGACCGTTGCGGCGAGCAGCGGAAGATGCGGCTCCGCTTTGAGCAGAAAAATCGAGATGAACAATAGCGCAAGAATAAATGCAATAATCAAAATGCTTTTCGAAAAAGTGAGCTGTCGGTCCATGAAGATGATACTCCTTGTACATAATTGTCGCAGACAGGGAAATTGCATGACGTCTCCGTCCGCTTTGTTTGATCCGTAAACAAGTCCTTCTTTGCTTTTATGCTTTTTGGCTTTTTTGCATTGAAGCACAGGGGAACAATATATACCAAAACCACGGCCGAGTCAATGTTATGAACATGCATTGCAGGATTTTTCAGCCAAAAAAATCAGAAAGAAGCGTAACAAAATACGGTTTCATTGCGTTTTAAACGATGTATGGCATTTTGAAGGAGAGGTACGCTGCATGAACGGGTCTTGGAAAAACCGGATGATCGTCATGGGGATTGGCCTGATCTGCTGCATCCCGCTGGGATTATTATACTTATGGTATAAGTTCGTCAGCATGCCGCTGATGCCTTGACCCCCCTTCATTAAGGGAACGCGAAAAAGCTCCTGCCGGCATGCCGGCAAGAGCTTTGAAAATACGAAATTAGTAAATGAAAGCTTTGGTGATGATAACGAGCAAAATAAAGAGAACCAGAATCGCACCGATGCTGCCATACCCGCCATGGCCGTAACCGCCTACGCCTCCAACGACTTCACTCATGTGTTCACCCTCCTTTTCAGAAGCATACTTTATCTTATGATTATGCTTTTGGAAGGGAAGGGCAAATAGGAAACTCCTTGCGAAAATAGATATGAGTTTACTATCCGGGGACACTGCCGGTGTATGCAAAAATACGGAGAGATAGCGCGGCTTTAAGATCAATTCCTATGAATGATCGGCTGGTTGCGCCATGTTTATGATGGATCGTTTCTTAAAGCCTATTGCTTTCCGTGAGGCGTTCTTCCATATTCCGGGCGATCCAATCGTCCATTTCGCTCACGTCCATCGGCTTTCCATAATAGTATCCCTGCATCACATTGCATCCGGAGGACCGAAGAAAGTCGATTTGTTCCACGGTTTCCACTCCCTCGGCGACAAGGTCCAGCTGCAGGTTGAGAGCCATCTCGATGATCGCGCCCACGATGGCCCTTTTGGCGGGCGAATCGCTTTCCCTGATAAAAAGCTGATCGATTTTGATCGTGTCAATCGGAATTTGATCCAACGTCCCGAGCGACGAATACCCCGACCCGAAGTCGTCCATCGAAATTCGAACGCCGAGGCTGCGAAGCTCGCTGAGCTGCCTGATCATGTCCTTCACATCGTACAGCATCATGGATTCGGTAATTTCAAGCTCGATAACATGCGGTGATAAATTCGCGGACTCCAGTAATGTACGGGTCATTTCAATCAACTGCTGGCTTTCGAATAAACGAACGGATACGTTGATCGATACGGGGAGCAGCGGCACGCCTTTTTCCATCCATTGTTGAAGCAGCTTGCCCACTTCGGAGAACACCCATCGGGTCATGGGAATGATCAATCCCGTTTCCTCGGCAATCGGAATAAATTCGCTGGGGGAAACATCGCCGAATTTCGGATGCGGCCAGCGCATCAGCGATTCGAAACCGACCGCTTTTTCCGTTAACGCATTCCACTTCGGCTGATAAACGATATAAAATTCCTTACGTTCCAAGGCGCCCCGCATGTCTTTTTCCAATTCGAGACGGCGAAGCAGCATTTGATCCATTTCATCGTCAAACACGCAAAACCGGTTTTTTCCCGCCTTTTTGGCATTGTACATTGCCGTATCGGATGCCTTAAGGAGCGACTCGCGGTCCGTTCCGTGCTTCGGCGCCAGACTGATCCCAACGCTGGCCGTGATGTAAAGCTCATTCCCTTTGAGGTCAAACGGCTTGGTGATCGCCTCCAAAATGTCTCCGGCAAGCTGTTCAGCCTGATCTTGGCTGCATCGTTCAGCCGCAATCAAAAACTCATCCCCGCCAAGGCGGAATACTTTCCGGCCTTCGCCCATTAACCCGCTTAACCTTCTTCCGACCTCCTGGACAAGCATATCGCCGATATCATGACCCAGCGTATCGTTAATCGTTTTGAAGCGGTCCAAATCGATAAAAATCACAGCCGTTTCGCGCGAGCCGTCGACGCCGTCTTTAAGATAACGATTGAGATCATGCCGGTTGGGA
>Ga0180220_1001211_pt1 | contig 20320 bp, 16 predicted proteins | sample eDN5th37CBELigBY_FD_151335 | JGI IMG/M metagenome (GOLD analysis project Ga0180220, IMG submission 151335) | Enriched backyard soil microbial communities from Emeryville, California, USA - eDNA 5th pass 37_C BE-Lig BY (version 2) (version 2) | ecosystem: Environmental > Terrestrial > Soil >...
GGCTGGCCGATCCCACCCGTCGCGTAACAGACGTTCAGGAGCACGATCCGGATCCCCACCGACTCCGCCGCCGCGATCACCCGGTGCGCCAACTCGTTCGGGTCCGCGTACCGCTCACCCCGCGGATCGCGGTGCAGGTAGTGGAACTCCCCGACCGTGGTGTACCCCGCGTGCAGCATCTCCAGGAAGCAGGCCCGCGAGACGTCGTATACATCCTCGGGGGTGAGCGCCAGCGCGGCGTCGTACATGGCTGAACGCCAGCTCCAGAAATCCGACCGCGCGCCACCCGCCGGCCGCCACTGCGTCCGCCCCCGGATCAACCGCTGGAAAGCATGCGAATGCGCGTTCACGAACCCCGGCAACAGCGCCCGCCCCGGAAGTCGTTCGTAGACGACGTCGCCCGCCGCGCCCACCCCGGCTGCACCCGGCACCAACGCCCCCTCCTCCCCCACGGCGATGATCCGCCCACCCCCCTCATCCACCACGACCCCCCACCCCGCCTCGAAACGGCCACGGCGATAGAGGAGATCGGGAACAAGGACACGAACTCGGCCACTTACCACGTCATCCGTTGGCATCATGCCTCGCTGGAAAAGGAATGGATCGGGGTTTGGGATTCGGGGGGTGGGGGTCGGGATTCGGGGGGTGGCGTGGGCAGGGATCGCGGCTGGGCCGGGGGCACCGGGCGATGCTAGGTCCCGGGTCGTGAAACCCGGCCCCAATCCCAATCACCCCGGCAACCCAAACCACAAGAACTATCACCCCCCGCGAACCCCGCCACCCCCCGCGAAGCTCGCCCCCCACCCCCCCCGCCCCCCGAATGCCTCAGCCGCGATTCCCAGCCCCCCGACCCCCGACCCCCAAATCCCTAATCCCAACCCCCGAATCCCAAGCCACTCTCAACTCACCGGCACACCCACCAGCTTCAAATCATACTCCAACCTGATCTCATCCACTACACTCAACACGCTCCGCACCCGCGGGATCGTCAACCCGAAGGCGCCGAAGTCGAAGACGGTCGCCGCGTGCCCGGTGTACTCCTTCCCGTTGATCTTCAGCGTCAGGTCCCAGACCGTCGGGCGCGTGACCCCGCGGATCGTCAGCTCCCCCTCGAGCCGGAGCGTCAGCTCACCCGACTCCGGGAGGGGGAGGGTGAGCCCCTGGATCGCGGTCGGGACGAAGATCGCGTGCGGGAACTCCGCCGTGTTCAACGTGTTGCGCTGCACGAACCCATCGCGGCGGCTCTTGTCGCTCTTCAGCGTCCGCAGGTCGACCGTGAACTTCGACTCCTCCTTCACCACGCGCCCGTCGGCCTCGAGTACGAGAACCCCCTCGATCGCCTCGGTCTCCCCCACCGCGTCGTTCGGGAACTGCAGCCCCACTAGCTGCTCCCGCACCCGGTAGCGCGCCTTGTTCCCCTCCGGCGCCGTCACGAAGCGGAGCCGCTGCTTCGCCGTGTCCTGGACGACGACGTCGTGCCCGAGCCCGCTCCGCGTCTCGACCATCACGGCGCCTTCACCCGCCGCGGCGAACGACGCCGGCGTCGACGATACCGCGCCACCAGTGAGCGCCGGAGCCGCGGCCCCGGCCATCGCCATCAGTGCGATCGTCCACTTCATGCTAGCACCCTCCTATTTCGTGGTCCCCCTGCCACCGATCCGCGTTCGGATCCGCAACCAGTCGCGCGATCCTTCCATTCTACCACCACCCCCGCCCATCCGCACCACCCACCCCGATAGCCCCACGATCCGCAACCATGTTCCATCTCCTGCCCCTCGAACGCCGAGCTGTCCGGATCCCGTTCCCGTACCCCGGGGTTATATGATCACTCTCCCGACACACACTGGACAACGAGGAAGATGTCGCCCATAGAACGCCCCCTCGATCCCCCCGCGTCTTTGATGCGGGATCGTACACAACACGTCCTCGACGCCCTCGTAGAGTTCGTGGGCGAGCTGGACGACCGCCCGGCCTCCGCCGACCTCCCGCCGGCGGAGCTCCTCGCCGAGCTGGCCGCCGCGCCCCCCGAAGAGCCGCGCGAGGAGTTCGCCGCTCTCCTCGACCGCGTCCTCCGCGCCGCGGCCTACGCCTACGAGTCCGCCGGCCCGGGGTACCTGGCCTACATGCCCGGCGGCGGGATCTACACCGCCGCCCTCGCCGACCTCCTGGCCTCGACCCTGAATCGCTACACCGGGAAGCTCGCCCCCGCCCCGGCGCTCGTCGCCCTCGAGGCGAGCGTGCTCCGGTGGCTACGTGACCTCTTCGGCTTCCCCGAGACGGGGCATGCCCTCCTCACCACCGGGGGCTCCCTCGCCGCCCTCACCGCGATCGTCGCGGCCCGGACCAAGTACGCCGAGGGGAACGCCGACCGGGCCACTATCTACGTCGGGGAGCACGGCCACGGCTCCCTCGCCAAGGCCGCCCGGACAGCCGGGATCCGGCGCGACCACGTCCGGATCGTCCGCTCCACCCCCGACCTCCGTCTCGACACCACGCACCTGCGCGAGCTCCTCGCGGCCGACCGCCGCGCCGGGCTGATCCCGGTCTGCATCTGCGCCGCGGGCGGCACCGTCAGCACCGGGACGGTGGACGACCTCCACGCCATCGCCGACGTCGCCGCCGAGCACGAGGTATGGCTCCACGTCGACGCCGCCTACGGCGGGTTCTTCCAGCTCACCGAGCGCGGGAGAGCCCGCCTCGCCGGGATCGAGCGCGCCGACTCGGTCACCGTAGACCCGCACAAGTCCCTCTTCCTCCCCTTCGGGACGGGTGCGGTCGTGGTCCGCTTCGCCGATGACCTCCGCCGCGCCTTCAGCGAGCCGGCCGCCTACCTGCAGGACATGCGGACCGACCTCGACCTCCCCGACTTCGACTCCCTGGGCCCCGAGCTCTCCCGCGACTTCCGCGGGCTCCGCCTCTGGCTCCCCCTCCACCTCCACGGGGTCGCCGCCTTCCGCCGCGAGCTCGACGAGAAGCTCGACCTCGCCCGGCTCGCCTACGAGGCCCTGGCCAGCGACGAGCGCCTCGACTTGCCGTGGGAGCCGGACCTGAGTATCGTCACCTTCCGACTCAGAGACGCGGACGACGCCGCGCAGCTCGAGTTCCTTGGACGGATCAACGCCACCAGACGCGTCCTCCTCTCGAGCACCCGCATCGACGGTCGCGTTTTCCTCCGGCTCGCCATCCTCTCGATGCGGACGCACGAGGACCGGATCCGCGAGGCGATCGAGATCATACGCAACGCCGCCGCGGCGACCCTCGCCGTCTCCTCCGCCTAGAGGACCGAAGCGGCGAAGCGGAAGCAACGTCTGACCGATTCGACTCGGGAGAGGCGCGGTCGGCCGCCCCCCGCGCCGGCCGCCGCCTCCCCGGTCGAGACTCATGAACGAAGCGCGCGACCGGAAAGTGACCTGACCGGGCAACCCTCCGCTCCGGTCGTGGCATCCGATTCCGTGACCGAAATCGCCCGGGCGCTCTCCCGGGCTGGCGGCATCACTCCACCGGCAATCGAGCATGTGGCGTCGTCTGGCACTCATCGTGGGACTCCTCGCGCTCGCGACGGCGGCGCTCCCTACCACCCCGCTCCACGTCCAGAGCGGGGATCCGTACTTCCCCCGTATCGGACACCTCGGCTTCGAGATCGGGGGGAGGACCGCGTGGGGGAAGCGGGAGTACAACGGCTACGACACCCGCACCGCCGCCATGGGAGCGCTGACGCTCGCGGCGCAGGTCTCGCTCCTCCACATCTTCCGCAAGAGCGAGAGCCGGCTCCGGGTCACCGACCACTTCCGGTTCGACGTCGACCTCGGTTGGCAGAAGGAGAAGCAGCACGACCTGGTGGACCGGATGACCAACCGATCGGCGAAGTCGTTCACCTTTTTCATCGGCATCGCACACTGAAGTAGGGAGAAGATTCGAGCGTGGAACGGACACACGAGAGAGAGCGAGCCGCGCCGCCTTTCCCGCGAGGCGAGGCGCCGGCCCGTACCTCGCCGCGGAGCAACGACACCTGGAAGGACCTCCTGCGCACGCTCGCCGCGCCCGCGCTACTCGCCTGCGCCGCGACCTTCGGGACCCCCGCGCCGGCGACCGCGCAGTTCCTCGAGAGGGGCTCGCTCTTCGAGCTGCGTGACGATGGGCCCGCGGGTAACACTCGAGCACGGCTCACCCCTCCGGCGACCTCCGCCGGCACCCACCGCGCGGCCATCGAACCCATCCCCTGGTGGACCCCCTACTCCGACTACCGGCTCGGCATCGCCGAGTTCGCCCTCGGGGCGATCGCCGGTAGGTTCGACCACGAATTCTCCGGAACCCGCTCCAGCGCGAAGACGATGCTCGGCGCCGATCTCGGGATGTACGGCTCGATCCTCGGCGTCTTCACCGACGAGTACACCTCGTATCGGAAGAGACGGTTGCGGGTCGCCGATTACATCCGCATGGACGTCGGGATCGGGATGCAGCACGTGAACGTGAAAGAGGTCGCCAGCGAGACGCTGAGGCCCGCCTTCCAGACGTTCGAGCTCTGGATCGATCTCCGCCTCGCCCTCGGGGTCCAGGCCAACCTCCTCGTCACCAGGAACCTCGAGATCGGCGGCGTCGCCGGCACCTTCTCCCGGTGGTCCTCGATCTGGGACGCCGACTTCGACATGTACCGGGTCCCGTCCCTCCGCGGCGTACGGCTCCGTTACGGGAACATCTCCGGCGAGTACCAGACCGCCGAATCGCCGGTCGACCACCGGTCGCTCGGATCCATCGCGTACGCGAGACAGGACACCTACCAGACCCTCCGGCTCAGGTACTCCCCGGGCGATCGTCCGCTACTGGGCGTCATCCCCCTCTTCGGCGTCGACGTCGAACTCTGGAAGCGCCGGCTGACGCGCGATGGCAAACCCTACGTCATCCGGTCCGACGACTTCACCGACACCGACGCGAGCCACACGGGAACCACGATCCGGTTCATGGCAGCGGTCTCCATCTGAGCCGAGCGTACCGGGAGACGACGACGCGCCGGGGATAGCTCGGATGACGACGTCGCCCGGCACCCCGCTCGCGTCACCCACCACCTCCCGCCAGCAGGCGCGCGCGGCCGCACCGGACTGTTCAGTGCCAAATACCGGCCCGTACCACCGGTCGCGCGCGCCCCCTCCTTCTAGCTCCGTCCCTCGCGGAGGCTCGGCATCTTGATCCCCTCCCGCCGCGCCGTCTCGACCGCGAGCTCGTACCCCGCGTCGGCGTGGCGGACCACCCCGAGCCCGGGGTCGTTGGTGAGGACCCGCTCGATCCGCTCCCGCATCTCGGGGGTCCCGTCGGCGATCAGGACCTGGCCGGCGTGGAGCGAGTTGCCGATCCCCACCCCACCACCGTGATGGAAGGAGACCCAGCTCGCGCCGGAGGCGGTGTTGAGGAGCGCGTTCAGGATCGGCCAATCGGCGATCGCGTCGCTCCCATCCTTCATCCCCTCCGTCTCCCGGAACGGCGACGCGACCGAGCCGGTGTCGAGATGGTCACGCCCGATCGCGAACGGCGCGCTCACCTCCCCCCGCGCTACCAGGTCGTTCAACGCGACCCCGAACCGCGCCCGCTCACCCTGACCCAGCCAACAGATCCGCGCCGGGAGCCCCTGGAACGCGACCCGCTCCCGCGCCATCTCGATCCAGCGCCGCAGGTGCTCGTCCTCCGGGAAGAGCTCGAGGACCAGCTCGTCGCTCCGGTAGATGTCCGCCGGGTCGCCCGAGAGCGCCACCCAGCGGAACGGTCCCTTCCCCTGCGCGAAGAGGGGGCGGATGTACGCCGGGACGAAGCCGGGGAAGGCGAAGGCATCCTCGTAACCCGCGGCGAACGCCTGGCCGCGTAGGTTGTTGCCGTAGTCGAAGGTCACCGCGCCACGACGCATCATCTCGACCATCGCCTCGCAGTGTACCCGCATCGACGCCAGCGACCGCCGGACGTACTCCTCCGGGTCCCGCCCCCGCAGCTCCGCCGCCTCCTCCAACGAGAGCCCGGCGGGGACGTAGCCGTTCAGCTCGTCGTGCGCCGAGGTCTGGTCGGTCAGGACATCCGGGATCACACCCCGCCGCACTAGCTCCGGCAAGACCTCGGCGCAGTTCCCCACCAGCCCCACCGAGAGCGCCTCGCCTCGCTCCTTCGCGCCGAGAACCAGTTCGAGGGCTTCGTCCAGGTCGTAGCTGATCCGGTCGCAGTAGCGCGTCTCGACCCGCCGCTCGATCCGCCGGGGATCGACCTCGACCACCAGCACCGCCCCCTCGTTCATCGTCACCGCGAGTGGCTGGGCTCCACCCATCCCACCCATCCCCCCGGTCAACGTCCAGGTCCCCCGCAACGTCCCCCCGAACCGCTCCCGCGCCACCGCGCCGAAGGTCTCGTAGGTCCCCTGCAGGATCCCCTGCGTCCCGATGTAGATCCACGAACCCGCCGTCATCTGCCCATACATCGTGAGCCCCAGGCGCTCCAACTCCCGGAACTTCTCCCAGGTCGCCCACCGGGGAACGAGGTTCGAGTTCGCGATCAGCACCCGCGGCGCGCTCCGCTGCGTACGGAAGACCGCGACCGGCTTCCCGGACTGGACCAGGAGGGTCTCGTCGTCCTCCAGCTCGCGCAGCGCGGCGACGATCGCGTCGAACGCCTCCCAGCTCCGCGCCGCCCGCCCGGTCCCCCCATACACCACCAGATCCTCCGGCCGCTCCGCCACCTCCGGATCCAGGTTGTTCATCAACATCCGCAGCGCCCCTTCCTGCGCCCACCCCTTGCAGCTCCGCTCAGGACCTCGCGGCGCGCGAATCACTCTCGGCGTCTCGACCTCCATCGCTCTTCGCTCCTTTCTTGGTCCACCCCTCTATCTCGAACACCGGAGCCACGGGTCAAGCCCACTCACGGTTGCTCCGGGATCGCTCCGGCGGGTTGTACTCCCCTTCCGCTCCAGGCGCCCGGTCGCGAAGCCTCCCCCACCCGACCCTTCTCCTCGGGTCCTCCAGATGGGGGCTCCCCCTCGGGACGACTGCGCCGCCCCTGCGGGGTCCCAGCTCCCTCCTGCTCGATTCCGCTCCAGGGGAGTACACCCCGCCTACGCCGCAGGTATCGAGCAGCCGTATTCGGTATGAGATATCCGGGCTGGTACAGAGGATTCCGAGCACGGCAGGTCCAGTGGTTGGAAGGATCGGCGAGTACACCGGCGCGGCCTATTATACGCGCCGGTCGCCGCCCCCGCAAAACCCGGCACCACCCCGTCGCCCATCCCACCTGCCTCCCAGGCACCCCCGCGCCCCAACCCTGCCAAAATGGCATAAACCCTTGTAGGGCGCGGATTTGGCGACTCACGCGGAGGTCACGTAACATCAATCGGTTAGGAGTGTATCACCGTCGTGGCCCGCAGAGTGCTTGATGCGCTGGCGGCCTTTGCGACGGTCTGCCGGACCGTCGGTCTCCAATTCCTGAAGTGAGAGTGGTTTGATGGCTGAACGACTGAAGCTTCCGGTGCTTCCGCTCCGCGAGACGGTGGTCTTCCCCGGGGTGGCTGTCCCGATCAGTGCTGGGCGCCCGGGTACGGTGGAAGCGATACAGGTAGCGCTGGACGGGGATCGCCGGATGTTTGCGGTCTGCCAGCGCGAGAACGTCGATGATGCGACGCCGGAGCTCCTCTACGAGACGGGTGTGATCGTCCAGATCGCGCAGGCCCAGCGAGTTCGCGGTGGTCTGCAGCTTCTGGTACATGGTTTGGAGCGGGCGCAGGCGTACTCGTATGCCCGTGCGGGGGAGGCGATGCTCACGGCGTTGGTGCGCCCCGTCGAGGAGGGGGAGCTCCCGTACGCCGACGAGGCCTTTACCGCCCTCGACCGCGAGTTGCGCGATCGTGCGGCCGAGCTCGGCCGGCGCCGCGGGGTGCCGCAGGAGGCGTTGGCGCAGCTGGTCAACGGGGTCGAGCACCCCGGCGCCTTCGCGGACATGGTGGCCTTCCACCTGGATGTCTCGGCGGCCGAGAAGCAGGCGCTCCTGGAGGTCTTCGGCATCGAGGAGCGGATGCGTCGGGTCCTCGTCGCCGTGGAGCGTGACCTGTTGCGGATCGAGGCGCAGCAGGAGATCCAGCAGCGGGTGCAGGAGGAGCTCGGCGACAAGCAGCGCGAGATGGTCCTGCGCGAGCAGCTCAAGGTGATCCAGAAGGAGCTGGGCGAGGACGACGAGGCGAGCGAGATCGAGCACCTCAAGGAGCGGATCGCGGCGCTCGAGCTCCCCGAGGAGGCGCGCACCGAGGTGGAGCGGGAGTTGAGCCGCCTGGAGCGGACGCACCCGCAGTCCGCCGAGTACCAGGTGATCCGCACCTACCTCGACTGGATCTGCGACCTCCCCTGGGGGACCCGCACGGTCGACAAGATCGACCTGGCCGAGGCCGCCCAGGTCCTCGAAGAGGATCACTACGGGCTGGAGGACGTCAAGGACCGGATCCTCGAGTTCCTGGCCGTGCGCAAGCTCCAGATGGAGCGTTCGGCGGCGCAGGCCGAGGCGGAGGCGGCGGCTACCGCCGAGACAGCGGCCGCGGGCGGTGAGGCTGCGCCGGGCGAGGAGTCTCCCGCAGGCGACGTCGCCCGCAGCGATGATACGCAGCGCGCCAAGGCCCGCGCGGTCGGGCGCGGCCCGATCCTCCTCTTCGTCGGCCCTCCGGGGGTCGGCAAGACCTCGATCGCCAAGTCGATCGCCCGGGCGCTCGGCCGCGAGTACGTCCGGATCGCGCTCGGCGGCGCCCGCGACGAGGCCGACATCCGCGGCCACCGGCGCACCTACGTCGGCGCGATGCCCGGCCGGATCGTGCAGGGGCTGAAGCAGGCCAAGACCAAGAACCCGGTCTTCCTCCTGGACGAGGTCGACAAGCTCGGCGTCTCGCTGCAGGGCGATCCGTCGGCGGCGCTGCTCGAGGTCCTCGACCCGGCGCAGAACCACGCCTTCGTCGATCACTACCTCGGCGTGCCTTTCGACCTCTCGGAGGTCCTCTTCATCGCGACCGCGAACTGGCGCGACCAGATCCCGGCCCCGCTGCTGGACCGTATGGAGCTGGTCGACTTCTCCGGGTACACGGAGCTCGAGAAGCTGGAGATAGCCAAGCGCTACCTCCTCCCGCGCCAGCTCGAGGAGAACGGGCTCGACGCCTCGCAGTTCGAGATCGCCGAGGCGGCGATCCAGAAGCTGATCACCAACTACACCCGCGAGGCGGGTGTCCGTCAGCTCGAGCGCGAGCTCGGCAAGCTCGCCCGCAAGGCGGCCCGGCGGATCGCGGCCGGCGAGGTCGAGCGGGTCGAGGTCGACGCCAGCGACATCCAGGTCCTCCTGGGCCGGCCGCGCGTCCACCCGGAGCGCGCCGCGTCGACCGACGCCATCGGCGTGGCGACGGGGATGTACTACACCCCGATGGGCGGCGACATCATGTTCATCGAGGCGAGCGCGTCGAAGGGGAAGGACAACCTGATCCTGACCGGCCAGCTCGGCGATGTCATGAAGGAGTCGGCGCGTGCGGCGCTGACCTACGCCCGCACGCACCACGACCGGCTCGGGATCCCGGAGGACCGGCTCAACGACATGGAGATCCATATCCATGTCCCCGCCGGCGCCATCCCCAAGGATGGCCCCTCCGCCGGGGTCGCGATGGCTACCGCCCTCGTCTCCGCCCTCTCCGGCCGCCCCGTCCGCAACGACGTGGCGATGACCGGCGAGATCACCCTGACCGGCCGGGTCCTCCCGATCGGCGGGGTCAAGGAGAAGGTCCTCGGCGCCTACCGCGCCGGGATCCGGGAGATCATCCTCCCGGTCGACAACGAGGCCGACCTCGACGACCTCCCCAAGGAGGTCCGCGACCGGCTGACCTTCCACACGGTCGGCGAGCTCGGCGAGGTGCTGGCGCTCGCCCTGCGCGGCGCGAGCCTCGAGAAGGGGATGCTGATCTTCCCCGAGGCGGGTGTCCCCGCCCCGGCCGGCCACTTCTCCGGCGGCCCGATGCTCATGCACCAGGGCGCTTGAGCGCAGGCCGGTGACGCCTCGGCATGGAGGCGCGGCGACGGCCGCCCCCTCGCGCCGAGGCGGCGCCGGCCCTGTATCGGCTCCCCAGCAGCCCCCCCGCCCTCGGCGCGGGGAGCTTTTCGCATCCCCCCACCGTTCCGAACCAATCTCTTGCATCGAGTCCCGAAAAATGATATGCTGTTCCCGTTGGTGCGTGCACTCGGCACGCTGATCTCCTACCATTATTCCCCCATCAGTGAGGTAAGCCGATGGTATCACGGAATCTCTGGGCAATTCCGGTTACCGCGCTCGTGATCGCCGGGTGCGCGCGAGACGGTGGGCCGGTTGGTCCCGTTGCAGGTATCGGGACACCGGATGGGGTACAGACATCGCTCTCGTGCCAGGCCGACGTTCGTAGCGGGAGCATCTCGTGTACGGCGCCGGGGGCGAACCTCGGTGGTGCGTCGGGCGCCCTCATCGGGGGGCAGGGTGAGTACGTACTCCTGGAGTCGTCGGGTGTCGCTTACGATCCCGCGGACCCGCTGGGTCCGACCTTCAGCGCGAACGTGGCGCTACGCAACTACCTGTCCCAAGCGCTTGGCACGACGGACGGAGTCACCGCCGACCCCAACGGGATCCGCATCTTCTTCGTGGATGAGCCGCAGGTGACCGCCGGGAGCGGCGTGGTCACGGTCCGTAACGTCGATGGCACAGCCGAATTCACCAAGGCCAACCAGCCGTACTTCCAGTACGATGGCATACTCGCGCCCGGCAAGGGCACCGGCAACAAGACCTGGCAGTGGGATGTCCCCGAAACGGTAGAGGCCTTCACCTTCCTGGTTGGCGTGAGCGCGAGCGTGCCCAACGAGGCCGCCATCGAACCGGGCGTACAGCTCGACGCGAGCACCCTCTCGGTGGGCCACGATTTCAACTGCGCGCTCGACAAGGCTGGCAAGGCCTACTGTTGGGGAGCGAACGACGTTGGCCAGCTCGGGATCGGGGCGGTCGAGAACCGCGATGCCCCAACTCCGGTTGCCGGCGGCCTGACCTTCTCCATGATCAGCGCGGGTGAACTACACGCGTGTGGGCTCACCCTCGAGGGAGATGCTTACTGCTGGGGCGAGGGCGCCAACTATCGTCTCGGTAACGGCTCGACCGACGTTCAGTTCTCGCCGGTCGCGGTCGGTGGTGGTGTCAAGTTCACCTCGATCAGCGCGGGTGGAGCCCTTACCTGCGGCATCTCGGTGGATGGTGATGCCTACTGCTGGGGCAGCAACGGCAACGCCAAGACCGGCCAGGGCACGACTTCGGGCTCCACTACCCAACCCACCGTCGTGAGGGGCGGCCTCAAGTACAAGTCGATCAGCGCCGGTTACTACCAGGCCTGCGCTATCACCAGTGATGACACCGCCGTCTGCTGGGGCAACGGCAATTCCGGCCGCGCGGGTGATGGCAACACCGGCACGCACAACCTGCTGGACCCCACCCCGATCGTGAGCAACGAGAAATTCAGCGTCGTCAAAACCGGCTCGGCTTACAGCTGCGGTCTCACACTGAATGGCACCGCCTACTGCTGGGGCGGCAACGGCAGCATGCAGCTCGGCGATGGCACCAGCACGGGCACCGGCACGCCGACGGCCGTTCTCGGTGGCCATACCTTCACCACGATCGATGTCCGCTTCGCCCATACCTGTGCCACCAAGGCAAACGGCGAAGCGTGGTGCTGGGGTAACAACGACTGGGGCCGTCTCGGCACCGGCAATACGGAGGATTCCGGCGAACCGGTCAAGGTCCAGACCAACGTGGCCTTCGACTTCGTCGGCGTGGGCCGCTATCACACCTGTGGCATCTCCACCGAGGGTGGAATCTACTGCTGGGGCCGCAACGACAACGCTGGCCAGCTCGGCACCGGCCGGTCCGGCGCTCGGTACACCCCGGCACCGATCACCATCATCGTGCCGGAGAGCTAACGAATCCAGAGCGGGTGCGGAGGCCGGGCCTCCGCACCCGCTCCATCGCCGAGTTGAAGGTAGGAGGGATCGAGCCAGAACGCTCCCCAGATCAAAATGACACGGAGAGATACGATGACCAACAAGAACATCGAGTCCGTACCCGCGACCGGTACGCCCCGCCGCCCCTGGACCGCCCCCACGGTCCTCGAGCTCCCGCGGCTGACGGAGCTGACGCTGCAGTCCTTCATCCCCGGGACCGGTATCCCGGGCGGGGGCGGCAGCACCGTATTCTGAGCCGCGCCGCACGCCGCACGCCCCGCCTCGCGCTTGTCTCCACTCGCACGGACCGCGCGGCGGGGCGTGTGCGTTCGTACCCACGACAGATCACCAGATCCCGGATGAGTTCCATGCACAGTCGCACACTCCTGAGTCTCCTCACCGGCCTCGCCCTGATCCTAGCTGGCTGCGGCGATTCGAACACCGAACCCACCGGCGAGTTGGCGCTCGAAACGATCAGCGCCACCAGCACCAACGCCGTTGCCGGCTCGGTGGTCGTCCCGGCCGTTCGGGTGGTCAAGGGCAACTCCGCCGTCCGCGGCGCCGTGGTCCGCTTCTCTGTCCTGGCTGGTGGCGGCGGTCTGAGCGCAACCTCGGTGAGCACCGACGAGGAGGGGAAAGCCGAGGTCTTCTGGCTCCTCGGCCCTGAGGCAGGGGTGCAGCGGCTGCGCGCTCGGATCGAAGACGAGGTAGAAGAGTTCGAGGTGACGACGACGGCGCCGGTCGTGGGGCAGAAGTACACCGGGCGCAACGGCTACAATCATTACCAGCCGGGTTCGCTCCCCATCATCCTCTCGGTCCCGCACGACGGCACCCTCACCCCCGCCGAACTCCCCGACCGCACGGGGCAGGACGCCGACGTCCGTGACATCTACGCGCTCGACCTGGCGAACCGGATCGCGGATGCGCTCGAGGATCTGACCGGCAAGCGGCCGCACCTGATCGCGAACAATCTGCGCCGCGGCAAGGTCGAGCCGAACCGCGAGGTCGGCGACGGAGCGCAGGGGCACAAGCTCGCGGAGCGCGCCTGGTACGAGTACCACAACTGGATCGACCTGGCGAAGCACATCGTGACCCGCGACCACGGCAAGGGGTTCTACGTCGACATTCACGGTCACGCGCACGCGATCGCTCGTAACGAGATCGGCTACCTCCTCACCGCGAACGACCTGGCCAACCCGGACGCGGTCCTGAACCAGGCCGGTTTCATCGACAAGAGCAGCGTGGCCAACCTGGCGCGGCAGAACCCCTCGCAGTTCGCGAACCTGATCCGTGGTCCGGCCAGCTTCGGCGACATGCTGGTCAAGCGAGGGTACCCGTCCATCCCCTCATCGTCCGACCCCGCCCCGAACGGCACGCCGTATTTCAACGGCGGCTACAGCACCGGGCGGCACGGTTCGCGTAACGGTGGTACGATAGATGGGCTGCAGATCGAGACACCGGGTCCCGGGGTCCGCAACAACGCATCGCTGCGAACCGCCGCCGGCCGGGCGTTCGCCGAGGCGCTGCTCGAGTACATGCAGCTGCATTACGGCTTCGACCTGAAGAAATGACGCCGAGCCCGCCTCTCGCCGGCGCGGCGCGCAGTCGGCCCGGCAGCGAACCGAGCTACACGCCAACCCGTGCATATCGCGGGAGAATGATATATACTAAGTGATCCTGTTAATCCTGCACCTGTGATTCAGCCGGAGACATCGGCTCCGCGCCGAAACACCCGTGTAGTGCGGCCAGCCCACAATCAGATGTAGATGTCGAGGTCACTAGGTATGCGAGCTCCCCGGCTTCTCCCCAGTCGCATCTCCATATTGCTGGCCATCTATGCGCTGATGGCCTGTAGCCGCGACCTACCTTCGGACCCGGACGACAACGGTGGTGGCGACGACAACCCCGCCCCCGGCGAGATCCGCATCGAGGTCGCTGGCTGGCTGGAGCGCGGCGCGGTCGTCACACTGAGCGCGACCGACGATGCCGGCCGCGCCGTTCAACCCGAGTGGTCGGCCGACCCGGCGGAGCTGGTCGAGTTCCTCCCCAGCGGACAGCTCCGGCTCGTTCAGACCGGGAAGGTCACGTTGACCGCAACCTCCGGCGAATCGACGGGGACCAGGGAGATCGAGATCAAAGCGCCGCCGACAGTGGTCTTCGAGCTCCTGCGCAACGGCGCGCGCGACATCTACCGCGTCAACCTCGACGGCACCGACCTGGTCCGCCTGACCTCCGGGACCAGCGACAACCGCGAGCCGACGGCGGCTGGCGATCGCGTCATCTTCGTCAGCTACCGCCACGGCAACGGCGAGCTCTACTCCGTCCCGCTGGCCGGCGGCACCGAGACCAGATTGACTACGACCGGGGCGCACGAGGCCGAGCCCGCGCTCTCCCACGACGGCAAGAAGCTGGCTTATACCAGCACGGCTTCCGGCGTGCCCAAGCTGTGGATCGCGGCGGGGGACGGTAAGAACGGTTCCCGTGTCACTACCGGCTTCGGCTTCGCCGGCTCGATCGAGGCCGGACCGAGTTGGTCGCCGAACGGGGACAAGCTCGTCTTCGTCTCGACGGCGCAGGGGACCTCCGATCTCTTCATCTACAACGTCTCCTCGGGCACCTTCACGCCCCTCGTGACCACGGACGCCCCCGAAGTGGAGCCGTCCTGGAGCCCCGATGGCGAGTGGGTCGCCTTCGCCTCGGCGCGGAACAACCAGACCGATATCTACCGGGTCCACGTGGCCACCGGGAAGGTCGAACAGTTGACCAACCGGACCGAGACCGACGCCCGCCCGGCCTGGCTCCCCGATGGGCGGATCGTCTATATTGCCCGCGTCGATGGCGCCACCCGGCTCCGCTGGCTCGATCCGAATGATCCCAGCACCGTGCACGACATCCCCGTCGGCGAAGGGACCCTGGGACGGGTGGCGGCGGTATGGTGACGAGGCGGTAGGCGCCCCCGCGCCGCCGCCCGGTCCACCCGACCCCGAACCACGACCGGAGCACCCGGCGTAAGTTTGAAAGGCACCACGATGTCGAACGAGAAGGCATTCACGATCCCTGACACCGTACTGGCGGCCCACCTCGAGGACGAGGCGGTGCTCCTCCACATGGACAGCAAGCAGTACTTCCGGCTGAACGGCACCGCCGCCTTCATCTGGAAAGCACTCGAGCGTGGCCTCCCGCACGCCCAGATCGTGGAGGACCTCACCGCGACCTACGACGTCGGCGAGGCGGAAGCCGCGGCGGAGCTGGACCGCCTACTCGGCGAGCTCGCCGGCGCCGGACTCCTCACCACCGCGGCCGAGTGACGACGACGGCCGAGACGTGACCGACGGCTGGTAGGTGATGACCGTACTCGGTGCCCTCACCGTAGGCGCTGCAGCCGCGCTGCGTACCCCATTCTGGCTCCGCGGCCGGCGGATCGAGCAGTTGCTCGACCACTCCGCGGGGAGGGCCACTGGTGGACCGGCGCCCGGACCATCGGCCGCAACGGCGTCCTCGCCCGACGTCGCCGACGCACCGGCGCCGGCAGCCGCGTCCGCCGCCCTGCCGCACCCGGTCCCGCTCGCCACGCGGGCGGCCCGCGCCGCGATCAGCCACCTGGCCCGCGTCCCCTTCTCCCCCTGGCGGAACACCTGTCTCTACCGGAGCATCGCCGAATGCCTGGTCATGAGGCACTACGGGGTACCAGCGCAGATCCGGATCGGGGTACGCAACGAAGCGCCGCCGCACGGCCCGATCGTAGCGCACGCCTGGGTCGTCTACCCGGGGTACGTCGAGGTCGAGAACCACATCCCGCTCGCCCCCGCCGGCACGCTCCCCACACGTGACTTCGGCGCCGATACGCCCGCCTCTCCCCGTACCGCGAGGGGGAGAGCGTGAGCGGGTCGAAGCGCGTAGAGTTCGGGGGAGAACACGCAGAAACCCCGCGGCAGACGATGTCGTCTACCGAAACGCCTGCTCCGGGCGGCGCCATGCTCGACTACAGTCTCCTCGCCGACGACCGGCTCCGGCTCGTCCTCGAGCCCGAGCTGCTCCCGCTGATCGAGAACTGGCTCCCGCGCATCCCCCTAGAACCGGCGACCGGCGCCGCGATCGAGGAGAGCGGAGCGCTGATCCGTATAGGCTGTTCGGGTGCGGACGCCGCCGACCGTCTCCCGCCCACCCCCGCCGGCGAGCCAACGCTGCGGCTCGGCTCGGCGACGGTCTGGGTCGACCCCGTCGCGGAGCGCGTCGAGCTGCGCGGGACCGACCCCCGCGTCCGCGGCCAGGTCGACCTCGCCCGGCGCCACGCCCTCCTCTCGCCCCCCAACCCCGACGCCGACGTCATCGTCGCCGCGAACCTCTACTCGATGATGACGGTCGTCGCCGCGCTCCTCCTCGGCCGGATCGGGCGGACGCCGATCCACGCCGGGGCGGTCGTGGCACCGGGCGGGGGCGCGTTGCTGCTGGCGGGAGACGCCCGGTCGGGGAAGTCGACGACCTGCATCAACCTGATCACCGCCGGGTGGGACTACCTCTCCGACGACCAGGTCGTCCTCTCCCGCGCCGCCGGCACCGGCCGGGTCGCCGCCGAAGGATGGCCGCGCACCTTCCACCTCGACGAGGGGTGGGAGCGCGGGGTTTCGACCGGGGTACGTCGCGACTTCGACCCGACGCGGCTCGGGCCGGGGAGATGGCGGCGTTCGGCGCCGATCGATGGGATCCTCTTCCCTATCGTCCGGGCCGAGCAGCCGACGGCGCTCACCCCGATCCCCGCGTCCGACGCCCTTGCCCGGCTGATCCGGCAGACCCCCTGGCTCATGGTCGACCCGGCGCGCGGACCTGCCCTGCTCGCGCTCCTCTCCGCCGTGGCCAGCACCCCCGCCTACGAGCTCTCCCTCGGGCTCGACACCTACAAGGATCCAGAGCGGTTGAGCCGCTGCATCGCAGATCGGTAACCGTCCCCCGGCCCGGCCGGAATTGGGGGCCACGCCTCCGATCACGCCCGGCACCACCCCACGACACGTCATTCCCTTGCACATCCCTAGCGGTCGGGCTATGATAGCTGAAAGCGGCGAGTACTGGTTCTGCCTCGCGGAACCGCGCGGGGCACGTCGGTGACCCACGACGTTGTCGGAGGGGTGCCGATGCCGCGCGCACCGGTGATCCGGGCTAGATCCCCGCTCCGCGGGCCGAAGGGTGCATTCTCTCTCCTCCGGTCGCGTAGGGTCGGCGTTCACAGCCGGTCGTACCACCCGTACTCGCCCTGCGGCCGTATCTACTGCGGGGGGGCGAGCAGCCTGCCTGCCGGTTCGTCAATCTTCAACTGTGAGGTCAGATGATGGGACTGCAGAAGCTATGGGCGCTGCCAGTCATGGTGTTGGTGCTTTCCGCTTCCGGTAGTGTCGCCGACTCGAGCCGTGTCGCCGCTGATCCGGACACCCCGGCGGCTGGCGATCCGGGCGTCCCCGGGGCGGTGCTCGTCCTCGACGAGGCCGGCGTCCCGCTCCGGATCAACGCCGCGTCGGTGACCACCGGCACCAACCACACCTGCGGGCTGACCCCTGCCGGCCGCGCGTACTGCTGGGGCGCCGGCGAGGATGGCCAGCTCGGTAACGGCTCGACCTCCGATCGCACCACCCCGATGGCGGTCTCGGGGAAGGAGAAGTACACCATGATCAGCGCCGGCGGCGCGCACACATGTGCGGTCACCGACAAGGGTGCGGCGTATTGTTGGGGCAAGGGCGATGCGGGCCAGCTCGGCAACGGCTCGACCGAGGGTTCGACCAAGCCGGTCAAGGTCTCGGGCGACCACGTTTTCGTCGAGATCAGCGCGGGCGAGAATCACACCTGCGCGCTGACTGATGCCGGCGCCGCCTACTGCTGGGGCTCGGGGCAGAACGGCAAGCTCGGCAACGGCTCGAACCGCCAGGCGCTGGAGCCGACCCCGGTCGCGGGCGACCACGTCTTCTCCACGATCAGCGCCGGCGGCTATCACACCTGCGCCGTCGCGAACGATGGCGTCGCCTTCTGCTGGGGCACCGCCAGCTACGGCCGTCTCGGCGCCGGCGAGGGCGTGACGACGAACCAGTCGACCCCGGTGGAGGTCGCGCTCGTCAAGAACTTCGTCTCGATCAGCGCCGGATCGTCCACGACCTGCGGCATCACCGATGGCGACATTGCTTACTGCTGGGGCCGTAACAACGGCGGCCAGCTCGGTGATGGTACCCAGGAGGATCGCTGGCTCCCGGTGCGGGTCACGGGGGGTTACAGGTTCACCCAGATCGCCACGGCCTACCGCCACACCTGCGCCGTCACGGACAACAGCAAGATCTACTGCTGGGGTCTCGAGAGCTGGGGCCGGATGGGTACGGGCACCATTCGCAACATGGACAAGCCCGAGCTCGAAGTCACCGGCAACCATCAATTCGAGTCGGTCGCCGTTGCCACCAACCATTCCTGCGGCGTGACGCTCCGCGGTGAGCTCTACTGCTGGGGCCGGAACCACAAGGGCCAGCTCGGCATCGGCAGCACGGTGACCTCGCGCAGTACTCCGGGTCTGGTCGGCAGACGGTCGGCCGCCGATGATTGAGCAGGACCGAGCCCGGTCATGAGATGGAGGCGCCGCCAGGCGCCTCTATTTCTTCCCGGTCACGGCTATCTTTTCGATCGTCGTCGCATGGAAAAGCGAAGTTCTCGACTCAGCGCCGGCGTGATCGCCGGCACCCTGGTGGTGATTCTGGTCGCGGCCGTCTGCGCGCGGCTCGGGGTCTGGCAGCTCGACCGCCGCGCGGAGCGGCTCGCGCGGAACGAAGCGATCGCCGCGCGGATGGCGCTCCCGCCCCTCACGCTGGAGAGCATTCCTGCCGACACCACCGGCCTCGTCTACCGCGTGGCTGAGGTCGTCGGCGAATACGACGCCTCCGGCGGCATCATCCTCGCGGGGCGCAGCTACCAGGGCGCCACCGGCGCCTACCTCCTCGTCCCGCTCCGCCTGGCGGACGGCACCGCCATCCTGGTCCACCGCGGCTGGCTCCCGGCGCTCGACCCCGGTAAGGTCGACCCGGCGGAATATACGCCCGCCGGCCAGGTCGAAGTCCGCGGGCTCCTCATGGCCTACCCCGAGCTCCGGGGCGCGGGCGCGGAGACGGAGGGCGCCGGAGCCGACGCCGCGGGGGACGGGTTCCGTCGTCTATGGTACCGGATGGACGTGGAACGCTGGCGGCGCCAGTCGCCCTACCCGCTGGCCCCGCTGTACCTGCAGCAGCTCCCCGACCCCGTCCCCGCCGACCGGTTCCCGGTCGCGCTCCCGGCGCCGGTGCTGGACGAAGGGCCGCACCTCGGCTACGCGATCCAGTGGTTCAGCTTCGGATTGATCGCGCTGGTGGGGTGGGTGATCCTACTCATCCGTCGGCAGGATCGCGCGGCGGCGCGGACGGGGCGGGCGGCCACGCACCGTTGATCCCGGGTAGACGACGCTGGGCGAGCCACGCGTAGTCGGGCTTGCCGGGCGCGCGGCGCGCCCGGCGTCGCCTACGAAGAGAACCGGCCACCCCATTGGGGTGGCCGGTGGTTGCCAGGGCACACGTACCGACGCGAAGCGCAGAGAGGCTGCGACTGGTGGACGCGGTACGCGGCACCTGGCGTGGCTCAGCGCTCCATCCCTTGGATCCCGCCCTCCTTCGCCGCGCTGGGGTTGACGACCTGCTCCGCAATCATCGTCAACCGCCGGTCGGCCTCCTCCTCCTCCTGTAACGTCTGTTGCAACATCCGCGCCGCCTCGCCGAACCCCAGCCGCTCGGCGTAGGCCCGGGCGGTGCCGTAACCGCTGATCTCGTAGTGCTCCACACGCTGCGCCTGGCCGATCAGCCCGGCATCCTTGACGCTCGGCTCGCCATCCTGCTTCAACAGGTCCTTGCTCTCGTCGAGGATCCCTTCCATCCCCTTGCACTTGAACCCCGTCGGGCTCTCCTGCAGGGTGTCGAAGATCTGTTCGAGGCGGCGCACGTGCTCGCCGGTCAGCTGCAGGTGCTCGTTCAGGGCCGCCCTCAACTCCTCGTTCGACGCCTTCTCCGCCATCTTCGGCAGCGCATCCTGGATCTGGCGCTCGGCGTTGTAGAGATCCTTGAGCTCCTGGACGAAGAGATCCTGCAGGTTGTCGAGTCTCTGAGCCATCTTGCTGCTCCCGATGTGCGGGTCTAAGGATGGACCGATGCCGGTGCGATCGGTATGGGATCGGTGTTCGTAGGTGCAATTCCGGTGCCCGCCCCCTCCGCGTCCGCCCCGACACCGGGACATCTCGACCGGCCGTCTGGCGGGTGGATCCGCCGCCGGGCGGCGCCCCGGCC
>Ga0180220_1001213_pt1 | contig 20303 bp, 13 predicted proteins | sample eDN5th37CBELigBY_FD_151335 | JGI IMG/M metagenome (GOLD analysis project Ga0180220, IMG submission 151335) | Enriched backyard soil microbial communities from Emeryville, California, USA - eDNA 5th pass 37_C BE-Lig BY (version 2) (version 2) | ecosystem: Environmental > Terrestrial > Soil >...
ATCGCGCAGTTTCCGATCATCGCGAGGTTCAGCGACGGCTTCGGGGCCAGCTTGCCAGTCAGCTCAACCAATGCGATGCCCCCTTTCCAAGGTTTCGGCGGTGTGTCCGAGCCAGCGCAGGAATGCAGCCGTATCGCTCATCCTGAAGCGCGCGCTGCTCTCGCCGCCTCCGATCTTGAGCGTAATGCCATCCAGGCCGTTGACGACGCGGAACGCATCCTCGTCGGTGACATCGTCTCCGGCGAAGAACGGACGTCGGCCGGCGAAAGGGGGCTCACCCATGAAATCGGCGACGGCCGTGCCCTTGTCGCTGCCCGTCGGGTGCGCCTCGATCACCATTTTGCCCTTGACGAGGCGCACCTGGTCGTCGAGCCGGGCGATCTCCTCCATGGCCGCAAGGCACATCGGCCCCAGGGCGGGATTGCCGCGGTAGTGAATGGCGATCGCGTGCGATTTACGCTCGACGAGAAGCCCGGGATTGCGCGCAGCAAGAGCCCGAAGCTTTTGCTCCGTCACGTCCAGAAGGCATGCCGTGACGTGCGTGTCGTGCGTCTCGCCGCCCGCATCGCGGCGCGTCAGCCCATGCACGCCGGCCACGGGACACCGGAACGGCGCCAGCATGGCGTCGACCACGGCGATCTCGCGGCCCGTGACGACGGCCAGCGCTCCATCGAGGAGGATTTGCAGGCGCGTGAGCGTCGCCCGCGTCGTATCGGCAAGGCGAACGGCGTCGGGTGTCTCGGCGATCTCGACCAGTGTCCCATCGAAATCGAGGAACATCGCGATGTCGCGCGGGTCTTTGAGGGTCGGTGGTGTCATGCGTCCGTGGAGAGCCCAAGGTGCGGGACGGTTGTGGATCAGCTTGTCGCGGCGCGTATCCTGCCGCCACATGCGCGTGCAGCCGCAGGCCGCAATGCGCCAGGAGCTTGGCGAAAATTGGAAACGTCCCGAAGCACTTCGATACGTGCTTCGACCGGCCGACGGAAGCCTCCCTGCCCCTTCGTCGATGGCAAATTGCCCTGCCCGGCCGGCCAATGCAACGCTGGTGTTGTCTCACGTCACGGCCCGTGAGTGTCCCGATTCCGAAGTTCGTCATTCCTTGCGGCAAGCTCCGAACGAATTTCGGAATCGGGACACTCGCAAATCAATGTTTCTAGTGTGGTTTTCGGATTTGAAGCTCGCTTCTGAGCTTGCAGAGATGATCCAGCGAACTTCAAATCCACCACACTAGGCCGCGTCAGCTCCGATCACCAGGCTGAGCACCGGGCGTTGCGGCCGCAAGCGAAGCCCTGCCTCCGCGGGCGGTCCACTCCCGCACTGTCTGGAACACCACGTAGAGCATGGGGATCATGAAGACGCCGAAGATGGTCGCGGCCAGCATGCCGCCGAGCACGGGCAGGCCGACCGCGTACATGCTGTCGGCACCGGGACCCGTGGCGCGCACCAACGGCACGAGACCGGCAATGAACGCGAAGCTCGTCATCATCACCGGGCGGAAGCGCTGGTGGGCCCCGGTGATCGCCGACTCCCGGATCGACTGCCCTTCCGCCCGTCGAGCCAGGGAGAACTCCGTCATCAGGATCGAGTTCTTGGCGGCGAGCGCGATCAGCACCACGATTCCGATCTGGGCGTAGAGCACGAAGCTCATGCGCGAGAACCACAGCGCCGCCATGGCGCCGAGCACCGCCACCACCACCGACAGGAGCACCGGGATCGGCACGTTCCAGCTCTCGTAGAGACCGACGAGGAAAAGGAACGCGAACACCACGGCGAAGCCGATCACGATCGGCGTCTGTCCCGCCGAGAGCTTCTGCTCCAACGCCTGCCCCGTCCATTCGTAGCCGTAGCCGGCCGGCAGGGTCGCATTGCCGACGGCCTCCATGGCCGCGATCGCGGCGCCGTCGCCGGCTCCGGGTGCAGGTCCGCCGTTGATCGAGACCGCCCTGTAGTTGTTGTAGCGAACGATCGACTTCGGCCCGACGTCGAGCGAGGCACGCGCCAGCGCCGACAATGGGATCATCTGCCCGCTCTTGTTCTTCACCTGGATCGCATAGATCGACTCGATCGAGCCGCGATAGGCCTTCTCCGCCAGCACGCGCACGGTCCACGTCCGGCCGAACAGGTTGAAGTCGTTGACGTAGTATCCGCCGAGCGTGGCCTGCAGTGCCGAGAAGACGTCCGCGAGGCTGACGCCGAGCGTTTGCACCTTGTCGCGGTCGATATCGAGACGGATCTCCGGCGTTGCCGCCTCGTAGGTCGAGAACACGCGGGCGAGCGACGGGTTCTGGTTGGCCGCCACGATCAGGCCGCGCATCGTCGCCGCGATGGCCGTCGGCTCCTGTCCCTCCAGTGCTTCCAGCACGTATTCGAAGCCGCCGGTCTGGCCGATGCCCGAGATGGCAGGCGGGTTGAGCGCCAGGAAGAAGCCGTCCGGCAGCGGCGCGAGCGCCCCGGAGAGCCGGCCCGCCACGACCGACGAGTGCATCGACGGCGCGATGCGCTCGGCGTAGTCCTTGAGCCTGACGAACATCACGCCGGCGCTCGGCGACGTGCCGCCGCCGAGGAAGTCGAGCCCGATGACGCTCACCACGCTGTCGACCGCGGGGTCCTGCGAAATGATGTTCTCCGCCTTCTGTGCCGCATCGCTGGTGCGGTTGAGCGAGGCTCCCGGCGGCAGGTTGAAGACCGCGATGATGAAGCCCTTGTCCTCCTCGGGAAGGAATCCCGACGGCGTGACGCGGAACGTGAGATAGGTGGCCGCGAAGATGCCTGCGAGCACGACGATGGACAGCAAGGCGACGCGCACCAGACGCGTGACGACCCACGCATAGCCGTCACCGATGCTGTTGATCGCATTGGTCAGGCGCCGCATCAACCCCATCGGATGACCGGGCTTCAGCACCAGCGAGCAGAGCGCCGGCGATAGCGTTAGCGCGTTGATGGCCGAGATGACCATGGCCGCCGAGATCGTGATGGCGAACTGACGGAACAGCACGCCGCTTGAGCCGGGCAGGAAGGCGATCGGCACGAACACCGACAGCAGCACGAGCGTGATGGCGATCACCGGTCCCGCAATCTCGCTCATGGCCTTGCGGGTCGCTTCCTGCGGCGTCAGGTGAGGCTCTTCCTCCATCACGCGCTCGACGTTCTCGACCACGATGATCGCATCATCGACCACGATGCCGATGGCGAGTACGAGGGCGAGAAGCGAGATCGTATTCGCGGAGTACCCGAAGGCATAGAGCACCGCGAACGTGCCGATCACGGCCACGGGGACCGCCAGCAGCGGGATGATCGTCGGACGCCAGCGCCCCAGGAAAACGAACACGACGATGGCAACGAGAACGAACGCCTCGATCAGGGTGTAGACGACCTTCTCCATCATCGCGGAGACGAACGACGCGGTGTTGTAGACATAGGAGTAGGTGACGCCTTTCGGAAAGCGAGGCCTCAGCTCGTCGAGGCGCTTGGTCACGGCATTGGCGACCGCGACCGCATTCGAGCCCGGCGAGAGATAGATGCCGACCGGGGCGACGGGCCGGCCCTTCTCGCGCGCGATGGTATCGAAGTTGGCCGCCTCGAGCTCGACCCGTGCCACGTCCCTGAGGCGCACGAACGAGCCGTCCGCCTCGCTCCTGACGACAATGTTGCCGAACTCCTCGACAGAGGACAGGCGGCCCTTGGTCGTGATCGTGAGCTGCAGGCGCTGGTCGGCGTTGAATGGCGGGGCGCCGATCCGTCCGGCCGCCGCCTGCACGTTCTGGGACTGCACCGCCGAGATGACCTCGCCCGTCGAAAGCCCGTAGTTGGCGAGCTTCTGCGGATCGATCCAGATCCGCATCGAGTAGTCACGCGCACCGAAGACGGAGGCGTCGCCGACGCCGGGAACGCGCTTCAGCTCGTCGAGGATGTTCAGCGTGACGAAGTTGCTGAGGAAGAGCTGCGTGTGGCTGTCGTCCTCCGAGCTGAACATGAACACCTGCAGAAGGTCGGTCGACACCTTCGCGATCGTCAGCCCCGTCGTGCGCACTTCCTGGGGAAGCTTTGGCACGGCGAGCTGCGCCCGGTTCTGCACGTTGACCGTCGCGATGTCGGGATTCGTCGACAGGTCGAAGCTGACGCTGAGCGAGTACGATCCGTCATTGACCGAGGTCGACTTCATGTACCGCATGCCCGAGACGCCGTTGATGGCATTCTCGAGCGGTTGCGCGATGCTCTCCTCGACGGTGCGCGCATCGGCGCCGGAGTAGGTTCCGCTGACGCGGACTGTGGGCGGGGCAATGTCCGGATATTGCGCGACCGGAATGACGAGGATGGAGATCAGGCCCGCCAGCGTGATGACGAGCGAGATGACCATCGCAAGCCGGGGGCGGCGGATGAAGACGTCGAAGATCATGTCCGGCTACCGCTTGGCTGTGGTGGTGCTGGGGGCTGCCGACGCCTTCTGCGCCATCTGGGGGTCGACGATGGAACCCGGCCGCGCCTTCTGATGGCCACTCACGACCACGCGCTGATCAGCGGTCAAGCCGCTGTCGACAACGATCAGCGATCCGCGCTGCTCGCCCACCTTGATGCGGTTGATGCCGACTTTGTTCTTGTCGTCGACGGTGAGCACGTAGGGCCCTTGCTGATCAAGCAGCAGCGCCGATTGCGAGATGACGAGCTTCTTGTCGGGCTGCCTGCGGATGACGAACACGTTGACGAGCTGCTGGTCGATGAGCAGGCGCTTCGGGTTCGCGATCGTGCCGCGGATGGTCACCGAGTCGGTCGATGACGTCGCCTGCACGTCCTCGAAGGCGATCTGTCCTTCGGGCTCGTACATGGTGCCGTCGGCGAGCCGCAGCTTGATGTAGACGCCGTCCTCCGAGCGTCCGCCCTTCTTGACGCGCAGGATCAGGGAGTAGGGCACGGGGAACGTGACGTAGACCGGGTCCTGCTTGACGAGCAGCGCCAGCGCGCCGCTGTCCGGCCCGACGAGATTGCCGACCGAGTACGCGGACCGTCCGATCCGCCCGGACATGGGGGCCTTGATCCGCGTGTAGCTGAGATTGAGCTTCGCGGTCTGCAGCTCGGCCTGCCGTGCTTTGACGTTGGCCTGGGCCTGGCTGAGCGCGGCCTGCGCCGAATCGAGCGAGGCCTTGGACGCGGTGCCCCGGTCTGCCAGGTCCAGCGCGCGCTGATAGGTCTGCTCCGCGAGCGTCTGTGCGGCCTCGGCGTTGGCGAGATTGGCCGCCGCCTGGTTGACCGCCAGCTCGAACGGCTCCGGCTCGATCTCGAACAGCAGGTCTTCCTTCTTGACCTCCGAGCCCTCGTCGAAGTTCCGCGCCTTGAGATAGCCCTGCACGCGCGCCCGGATCTGCACCTTGTCGATGGCCTCGATGCGGCCGGTGAAGCTCCGCTCCTCGGCGAGATCGTGTAGCACGACCGGCTCCACCACGACCGACGGCGGCGGCGGCGCGGCCTGCTGCTTCGACGTCGGATCTCCGCATGCCGCGGGCAGGAGCGCGCCCAGCACCGTCACGATGGCGAAGCCGATTCTTCTGTTCCGTGTCATTGCGCCAATCTCTCGCTCGGGGCCGAGTCCCTGAGTGGTGCGATCTCTCCATGCTGTCGGCAGGCGATCGGCATGGAGCATTTTCGAGTGCCGCGGTCTTGGAGGGACACTGGGAGTTTCGACGGACCGCCGGCCCATGTTCCGCGGGCCGGCATTTCAGCACGTCGTCTCCTGGCTCAAGATCGTTTCGTTGTCCAGTTTCTCGGTTTGCGGAGGAGCTGGCTCACGGAGACGTTACGCGCCGCCTCGGGTGCCGAGCGTGGCGATCGCGATGCCGGTTATGATCAAGGCGAGGGCACCGACCGAAGCGATGTCGAAAGGTTCGCCAAGCGTGAGCATCGAGGATGCGACTCCCAAAAGCGGCACGCCGAGCAGCCCCAGCGAGGTCGTCGTCGCTGGCAGCACGCGATTGACCGTATTCAGCGCCCAGAACGCAAGCGCCGTGCCGATCCCGCCGCCATAGAGCGCCAGCATCAGCAGACCGCCGGTAACCTCCACATGCGGCACGCCTTCGATGGCGAACGCCACGGCTGCAGTCAGGAACGTGGTCAGCAGCACCTGCCAGAAGAGCAGGTCGAAGGGCATCGTCGTCCAGTGGTGCCGGCGCACATAGACGATGCTGCATGCCCACAGAACCGACGCGATCAGTATGAGGCCGTGCCCGGTCAGGACGTGCGAGTCGCTCCAGTCGAGGTTGAGGGGGTTGACCAGCAGCAGCAAGCCGGAGATGCCGAGGGCGAAGGCCAGCAGGCGCGCCGCCGTCAGTCGCTCGCCGAGGACGATGCGCGCCAGCGGGAAGACCCAGAACGGCGTCGTATAGGCGAGCAGCACCGAGCGCCCCGCCGTCACATATTGAAGGCCGATGCTGCACAGCACGCCGAAGCCCAGCATGTGCAGCAGCGACACGCTGAGCACGACCGGCAGGTCGGCGCGCGGCGGCAGGCGCAACCTGCCGAGCGCGAACGTCAATCCCCCGAGCACCACGACGGCGACGACATAGCGGATGCACACCGCCCAGATCGGCGACGTGTAGAGCAGCATCGCCTTGTTGACGGGCCATGTGAGCCCCCACGACACGGCAATTAGGCCGAGAAGCGCGAGAGACGTCATGCGTCCGAGCTTTGGCTGGTCTCGCGTGTCTGCGGTCATGTCTGCTGCTTTGGCTGGCTGGCGGCCAGCTATCTAGGCTCTCGCCGCGGGTCGGCGCAAGCCGCGCGGATCGTCGCCGGGGTATATGGCGAGGCGATGGAAAAATGAGAAGAAAATCAAGGTATTAAGTGGCTCCGTGGGTAGGATTCGAACCTACAACCAACCGGTTAACAGCCGGTTGCTCTACCGTTGAGCTACCACGGATCAGACCGCACCGGGGCGAGTTTCCGGCCCAGGGTGCGAACGACGCCACGGCATTTACGCGAAAAGCTCCAGCGTGTCCACCCATGTGGACGCGGCGCCCGGGGCGCAAGGCGGCGGATACCCGTTGCGGCCTCTCGGCGCCGGCACACAGCCCTGTCCCGGCCCGTCTTACACCCGATTGCTTGCCGGAGCGGGCTGTCACCCGCTAAGCAGGGAGCGAAGGAAGAAGGCTATGCCGTCTCGTGCGGCGGCCGAGCGCACGAGGATATTCCATGCCGACAAGCCAGCTTTTCACGCCCATCAGGCTCCGCGATCTCGAGCTCTGGAACCGCATCGTCGTTGCCCCGATGTGCCAGTATTCGGCCGAGAACGGCAACATGACCGACTGGCATACGCAGCATCTCGGCTCGCTGTGCAACTCCGGAGCCGGCCTCGTCATCGCCGAGGCGACCGGTGTCGAGATGGAAGGGCGGATCAGCCACGGCTGCCCGGCACTCAGCTCCGACGCGCACGAAGCCGCCATGAAGCGCGTGGTCGATACCTGCAAGCGGTGGGGCACGGCGGCTATCGGCATCCAGCTCGGGCACGCCGGCCGCAAGGCCTCGGCGCAACGCCCGTGGGAAGGCGGCGGCTCGCTGAAGGAGGGCGCATGGGAGACCAAGTCGGCGTCCGACCTGGCGTTCGACGAGGGCTGGCACACCCCGCACGGCATGACCACCGACGAAATTGCGAGGCTGAAGGATGCCTTTGCCCAGGCCGCGGTCCGCGCCGACCGTGCCGGCTTCGAGCTGATCGAGATCCATGCCGCCCACGGCTACCTGCTCAACCAGTTCCTGTCGCCCCTCTCCAATAAGCGGAACGACCAGTACGGCGGCAGCCTCGAGAACCGCATGCGCCTGCCGCTCGAGATCTTCTCGGCCATGCGCGCGGTGTTCCCGGCCAAGAAGCCGCTCGGCATCCGCATATCCGCCGTCGAATGGGTCGATGGCGGCATCACGCTCGAGGATTCGATCGCCTTCGCGAAGAAGCTGGACGACCTCGGCTGCGATTTCATCGACGTGTCCTCGGGCGGCAACTCGCCCAAGCAGAAGATCGCCCTGAAGCCCGGCTATCAGGTGCCGTTCGCCGCGGCCATCAAGAAGGCTGTGAAGATGCCGGTGATGGCGGTCGGCTTGATCACCGAGCCGGCACAGGCCGAGGCCATCGTCACCAGCGGCGAGGCCGACATGGTTGCGCTGGCACGCGGCTTCATGGACGACCTGCGCTGGGGATGGCACGCCGCATGGGCGCTCGGCATCGAGCCGAAGATGGCGCCTCAGCATCGCCGCATCGGCCCGAAGAGCTGGCCGCCGGCCCAGAAGTACGTCCAGGCGCAGGCGGCCGAGTGAAGCATCGAGGGATGCAACGGGGAGGGCATGTCGCCCTTCCTGCGCGGCCGCTGCTCCTGCGCATGCACGCACCTCGGAACGTGCTCAAGTCGCATGAACTCATTGGCCTCACCCCAACCTCCCGAGTCCCCGGACGAGCGCACCGACAGGTGCGCGCAGATCCGGGAACTCGTGGAGGAGGGACAGAAAGCCTATCGTGTCCGCCGCGTCCACCCTGCGTGAACAGGCGCTACAAAGACAGCGATAGCCACGCCAGCAGCCCTGCCAGGGCGGCGAAGAGCAGGAGTCCACTGCGGTCGTCGATGAGGCCGTCGGGCAGGGGCTTGAGAAGCGCGGGAGCGGCGAGAACGGCCGCGCCGCCGGCAAGCACGGCGACGTATCCGGGAAGCGCGCTCAAGCCGAGCCGGGCGGCCATCGCGGCTGCCACGACCGCCACCATTGTCGTTCCCCACAGGATCGCGCCGCCAAGGCTGCCTCTCAATGAGGCGCGCCGATGCTCCGACGGAAAGTGAATGGAGAGCGTGAGGGCGTAAAGCGTCACGGCGAGCACGAGTCCGCAGAACACCGCCAGTGTCGGCCAATCGGGCAGGGCCACCCGCATTGCTTGCCTTCTCCTCGTCGCCACGTCCGCGGCAGGATGCGCCCGGCGTCTCTTCGCCCGGAGAAAAGGGCGCGCATCGGGGTATGAACCGCGGAGATATCAGACCAGCTCGCGCTGAAGACATCCAGGCCCGAAACCGCACGGCCCGCGATGATGAGCGGACCTCCGTCGTTCGTCGGGTTTTCCTCGGAGCAGGCGCCGCGTCAGCTCATGGGAGCGCCATCGCCGGGAGACAGGCTCGAAAGGGCCTGCTCCTGCTCGCTCAGCTCGTCCACCAGCCTGACGATCGCGGCGTCGCGATCGAGTGCGCGGTCGAGCTCCATGAACCGGCGCAAATGATTGTCGAGCAGATGGATGGTCTCGATCTCGCGGTCGCTCAGCTGCCCGCGACCGGCCTGATCCTCGAGCGTGGCGCCGCGCTGCTTCAGCTCGCGCAGCATGTCGTCGACCATCTGATAGTAGGGGCCGTTCTCCGTCATGATCAGCACCGGCAGCATGCGCCGCACATTGTCCACCTCGGACTCGAGCACCTGCACGTCGCGGAAGCCGTTGCGCTTGAGCTGTTGATAGGTGTCCGTGATGCTGTCCTGGATCTCACCAGCCAGGTGCTCGACACCCTGGCCGACGGGTCCCTGATGCTCGACCAGATTGCGCAGCGCGATGGCGACCGGCTCCGGTGGAATCTGCCAGATCGCGGCGATCTCGTCGTCGCCCCAGGTACCCCATCGGCTCAAGGCGCCGGCAATGACCTTCTTGCGAATGTCACCGGCGAGCTTGCTCGAGGTCGGCTTGCGCGGCGGCGGGCGGACGGCATCGTCGGCGGGCTGGACGTCCTGGTGGGATGCCGCACGGTGGCTTGCATCGGCGTTCGACGGCCGCGATCCCTCGTCGTGAAGCGTCGCGGTTTCGATCCGCCTCGGCGGATCGCTCGAGGCAAGTGCGCGCGGAGCCTCATACGGCAGGCTTCCGCCCTCGCGCGGCGCGGGATCGCCGAAGCGCGCCCGCACCACATCCGGACGGAAGGCGGCAACGGCGCCCGCGCGCATCAGCAGTAGCGTTTTGTAGAAATCGGTCGAAACGAAATAGCGGCCATTGTCGTTCTCGCGGCGCACGGAGCCCGGCACGGTGGCGCCCGCGCCGAGCGTGTTCAGGACAAGCCGCTTCTTCGCCTCGTCGGCAATGTGGAACGGATACGTCTCGGCAGCGAACCCCTCGGAATCCGAGACCGGATGCATCTCGGACAGCACGTGCTCGGCATTCGCCTGCGGGTCGGGCAGCAGCGCCACGCCGATGACGTTGACGAGCTGGCGCTGGTTGAGAGCTTCGGGCCTCTTTTTCCAAGGTTTGCGCTGCGCGAGCGTCAGGTAGCGCACGAGGCCAGCGTGCACCCGGTAGCGGTTCGGGAAGCCCTCGACCGGATGCACTGCCGAGATGTTCGAGCCGGCGTTCAGGACCTTGCGCATTTCGTCGAGTAGCGGCTCCTGCTCGTCGAGAACGATCTCGGAGGAGAAGCCGTCGACGTTGCGGATGGGCTGCAGCGCGCCGAGGAGCGCCGAGAGAACGGCATGCGGGTCGGCGGTCTGGCCGAGCGTGGCATCGATCGTGGCGTTGAGCTGATCGGCCGACATCTCGCTGTGATGCTCGACCTCGGTCAGGGGCGAGCGCACGGCGTTGGCGCCGAACAGGCCCGACATGAAGACGAGGCTCTCGAGCGCCACGGCGATGGCGAGCGCGAGATAGGCAAGCCGATTGCCGTCGAGGAAGGCGTTCCACGTCACGACGAAGCGATGGGCCTTGTCGTCGCGGTTGAGATCGATCGCCGAGATGCGGGCGGCCATCTCGCTCGAGTCGGCCGTGGGCAGTCCGGAATCCTGAAGACAGCGGCGTCCGAACTCGAGCAGCGCGTCGGTGCCGCCGGAGGTCGGCAGCTTGTCGCCCCCCGAGCAGTTCTGCGTGAACGATGAAAGGCCGGCATTGAGCGCGAAGACGCGCGCGGCGGCTTCCGTCGCCGGCTTCGGATCGCAGTCGATGTTGCGCACGCGGTCCCGTGTCGCCGGCGTCGACGTCATCGCGCCGAGGAGCTGCGTGCATTGCAGCGCCAGCGCGTTCAGATGCTCTGCGGTCGGCTCCTGGCGGAACTGGGTGACCGACCGCTCGAAGGCGGAACGGACGCGTGCAGGATCGACCTTCGGTGAATCGGAGTTGCCCGTCCTCGTCTGCTCGGCGACCGCTATGCGCTGGGCCGCGGCGTCCGCCTCGCCCCTGAGCTTGGCGAGATCGCCGTCGAGCGCAGCGATCTCCCGCTCGATCTGGGCAATGCGCTTGTCGGCCGCCTCGAGCCGCTTTTGCGCGTCGCTGACGCGCTGCTCCTGGATCTTGAAGGCGTCCTGGAGCTGCTGGAGCTCGGCTCTGCGCTCGCGATACATCGGCCCCTTGCCGACCTTGAGCGTTCCCTCGGCGCCGCGCTCCTCGGCCATCATCTCGACGCGCTTGGCATCGACGCCACGGGCGCGCGTATCGAGCTCGGATTTCTTTTCGGCAAGCTCGCCCGCGAGCGTCGGGCGCTCGCCTTTCAGGCGGTTGAGCTCGTCGACCAGCACGTTCTTGCGCGCGACAAGACCCGCCTGCCCGCTGCGCGCCGTCGCCATGCGCTCCTGCTGGGCGGCCATCGCGCTCTTGTGCGCCTCCATCTGCTCGACGAAGTAGCGCTCGATGGCCTGCTCGGCGCCGAGACTGGCCTGCGTCAGGCCCGAGAGCTGCGTCTCGTAGGCCTCCCAGCCGGGGCTGCGGAAGAGGCGCTCGCCCTCCTCGATCTGGCGTTGGGAAACGAGGGCGCCGATGTCGTTGACGACGCCGGCGACTTGCCGCTGTGAGCGGATCTCGGCCGAGCGTGCACGCTCGTTCGCGGGGAAAATCGAGTTGAAGAACGAATCGAACGAGAAGAACGCCGCCGTTGCCATGCAGAGCAGCAGCATCACCCAGAGCATCGCGTTCTTGGCGATCAGCCGGGCCGACTGGACATAGGGCTGGACGATATCACTGCGGTGATTGATGAGCAGCGCCGCGACGACGAGCAGGCCGACGCCGATGTAGAGAGACTTGTCGGCGAACTGAAGCCAGCCGCTCTTCTCCGCGCCGGGCGCCCGCATGCCGTCCAGCAGGCCGAAGGCGTTGGCGATCGCCGCCGCGATCCCGACCGCGCACAGTACGCCGACGATGCTGCCGACCGCAGGCTCGAGATGGCCCCAGGCGCTCTTCGGGCCGGATCTGCGATGCGTCCGCAGGCCCGACGCGAAGCTCTCGCCGATCAGCCACGCGATGATCAGCATGACCGCCTGGACGCCGAACGTCATGAGCAGGGACGCCACCGGCTCGCCGGTGAAGTTCTTCATGCCGTCCCACGTCCGCCAGCCGGACGCAAAGGAGAGCAGCGCCGCGGCGGTCGCGAGGAGGCTGAGCTGCCAGTTGGTCGTAAAAGCGGACCAGATCAGCGCGCCGGCGCGCGCCCGCAGACCCGGCCCGCGAGCCTCGCCCGCGGGTCGGCGCCGGAGCATCACCAGCGCCGCTGCAAAGGCGACGATTGCGATGACGATCAGGCTTGAATCGCCCAACTGCGAAACAAGCCCGCTCAGCCCTCCGCTTCCCAGGAGCTCCAGCATGCCGTCATTCTCGCCCGCTTGCGTGCACGTACGCGCACTCGCTCACTCTTCGCCGCCAAATGATCATATGCGGCCGGATCGTGGCGGGGATCAGGCAAGATGGGTTAATTTACCGCAACGTTCGCCGATCACGGCGCTTGGGCAGGGGGCGGGAGCACGCCTCCCGGCCCGCCTGCTCGGGGCCGTCAGCTCAAGCGCTCGATGGCCACCGCCGTCGCCTCGCCGCCGCCGATGCACAACGACGCCACGCCCTTAGTCTCGCCGTGTTTCTCCATGGCGTTGAGCAGCGTCACGATGATGCGCGCGCCGGATGCCCCGACCGGATGGCCGAGCGCGCAGGCGCCGCCGTTCACGTTGACCTTCTCGTGCGGCAGGTCGAGGTCGCGCATGGCGGCCATGGTCACGACCGCGAACGCCTCGTTGATCTCGTAGAGGCCGACGTCCTTGTGGCTCCAGCCGGTCTGCTCCAGCACCTTGCGGATGGCCCCGATCGGAGCCGTCGTGAACCACGCCGGCTCCTGCGCCTGGCTCGAGGTGGCAACGATCTTGGCGAGTGGGGTGAGGCCGCGACGCTTCGCCTCGCTCTCGCGCATCAGCACGAGCGCCGCTGCGCCATCCGAGATCGACGAGGAATTGGCCGGCGTCACGGTGCCGCCCTCGCGGAAGGCCGGCTTCAGGCCCGGGATTTTTGCCGGGTCGGCCGCGAACGGCTGTTCGTCGCGGTCGATCACGGTGTCGCCCTTGCGCGTCTTGACCGTGACAGGGGCCATCTCCTTGGCGAACGAGCCGTCCTCGTTGGCGCGCTTGGCGCGGGCGAGGCTTTCGATCGCGTAGGCGTCCTGCTCCTCCCGGGTGAACTGGTAGGCTTGCGCCGTGTCCTCGGCGTAGGTACCCATCAACCGGCCCTTGTCGTAGGCGTCCTCGAGGCCGTCCAGGAACATGTGGTCGTAGATCTGGGTGTGGCCGAGACGCTGGCCGCCGCGCAGCTTCGGTAGAATGTGCGGCGTGTTCGTCATGCTCTCCAGGCCGCCGGCGACGATTACGTCCTTCGGGCGCGCGTGGAGGGCCTCGAAGGCCATCATCACGGTCTTCATGCCCGAGCCGCACATCTTGTTGACGGTGGTGCACGGAATGCTGTCCGGAAGACCGCCGTAACGCGCGGCTTGGCGCGCGGGCGCCTGGCCCTGGCCGGCCGGCAGCACGCAGCCCATCAGCACCTCGGTGACCTCCTCCGGCTTTACGCCGGCCCGCTCGACGGCGGCCTTGATGGCGACGGCGCCGAGCTGGGGCGCGGTCAACGACGATAGGCTGCCCTGGAAGCTGCCCATCGGCGTGCGGGCTCCTCCGACGATGACGACCGGGTCGTTCTCTATGGTCATGAAACGGCTCCTTTGAGACGGGAACGGACGGACATCCGCCGGGGCGGCGCCTTTGGCGCGCATGAGGGCACACCGGCAAGTCCACGGTCAACGACTCTTGCACGCTCGCGCTATGGGCAGTCATCCCGGAAGCTGGTATCGAGATCCCGGCCTCACAAGGGGCACCGTCAGGCCGCGTTTCGACAGAGGGAGGGGTTAGGTGCCGCTCGAGCCGCGTTACGAGACAGCCGCGCCGACGCCTTCGGATGGCAATGCCATGCGCGGACCGGCTCGCGGCGCACCCGTTGTCGGCAAGGTCGTCATCGGCTGCACCGAGGACTGGTTCGTCCTGTCTCACTTCAGGCCGCTGCTGAGGCGGCTCCGGCAGATCGCACAGGAGGTCGTTGTCGTGGCCCGCTCGTCCGGGCGCATGGGCGAGATTGAGGCGCTGGGCTGCCGGACGATCGATTTCGACTACAACCGAAGCTCGATGGATCCGGTGCGGGAAGCCAGGACCGTCCGGCAGTTGGCGGCGCTCCTGGCCGCCGAGCGCCCGGATGCCGTGCATCTCATCGCCATGAAGCCGATCGTTCTCGGCGGACTTGCGGCAGCATGGGTCCGCCCCACGCATACGGTCGTCCACATGACGGGGCTCGGCTTTCTCTCGGTTTCGGGAGCCATCAGGAGCCGCGTCGCGCGCTACGCCGCCTTGCGGGTCGTGCAGTCCACGCTGCAGCGGCGGGGGAGCTGGCTGCTGATCGAGAACCCGGCCGATCTGGCCTACATGGAGCAAGCCGGCGTAAAGGCCAGCGGGCGGGTCACCCTGCTTGGCGGCGCAGGGATCGATCCGGCCGTTTTCTCGCCGCCGGAAAGCCTGCACAACCCGAAGCCGGTCGCCGCCTATGTGGCGCGGATGATCCGCTCCAAGGGCGTGGATGTGCTGATGGACGCGGCCGACCGCTTGGCGCAGCTCGGGGTTGCGCTCGAGATCGAGCTCTACGGCGAGACGGATGACGGCAACCCGGAGGCGGTTCCTGCCGATGCGCTGGCGCGTTGGGCCAATGGCGCCGATCGGAGATATATGGGCTTCACGCGCGACGTCGCGTCCGTCTGGCGGCGCGCCGACATCTTCGTGCTGCCGACGCGCGGCGGTGAGGGGATGCCGCGTGCGCTGCTGGAGGCTGCCTCCTGTGCGCGTGCTGTCGTGGTTACCGACGTTCCGGGTTGCCGGCACCTCGTCCGCGACGGCGTCGAGGGCCTGATCGTGCCGCCCGGAGATGCGGCCGCACTTGCCGCGGCCCTGGAAAAGCTGGCCCGCGACCCCGAGCTGCGGGCCCGCCTGGGCGTGGCTGCGCGCCAGCGCGTCCTCTCGGGCTACACCGAGGCGCACGTGGAGGCCAGCATCGAGCAAGCATACCGCGCGATGCTCGGCCAGTCTGACGCCCAGACGGTCCCGTCGCCTTAATCCTCCGCGCGACCGTTGGCCGGTCGTCGCCTCGCCTTCTCGATGCGGGCGTGCTTGTCGAAGCGGTCGGACAGCTCGTTCACTTGCCGTTCGGCGGCGGCGAAGGCGTCGCGAAGCGCGAGCATCACGTCGGTGTGGGCGTGCTCCGCATCGGGTTCGTGCTTCACCAGGATGGGCTTGTGCCCTGGGATGCCGATGTCGATGCGGACGTGAAAGAACTTCGGCAGCGTGGTACGCCGCTGCGGAGCCTCGACCACGACCCGGGCATGCGTGATCCCGTCGAAGTGGGATTCGATGCGTTTGAACTTCTCGCGGACCCTTGCCTCGACAGCCTCGCTTCGTTCCACGCCATGAAACGTGATCTCGAGCGGTGGTTGCATGGGGCCGGTCCTTTCCTTGGTCGTTCACCCTACTTCCCGAACGTTGGGCCGTTTCCGGCTGAGGTCAAGGGATTGACTGTATTCAGTGCGGATTGGCAGGCCACGATGCCCATGCGACGATGAAAGCTCGTGGCGTCGACAGGAGACAAGGCATGCGAAACGCAGGACGACAGCGCGCCATCGTGATCGGTGCCGGCATCGTCGGCGTTTGCAGTGCCATCGAGCTCTTGCGGCGCGGATGGCACGTCACCCTCGTCGACCGGCTGGCTCCGGGAGAGGGCTGCTCGTTCGGCAATGCGGGCATTCTGGCGGCCCAGGCCGTGGTCCCCACGGCCCTGCCTGGGATCGAGCGCCAAGCGGCCGGCATGCTCTTCGATCGGGAAGGCCCGCTGGTTGTCAGGTGGGGTTCACTGCCCTGGACGGCACGGTGGCTCTGGAAGTTCCGGCAGGCGGCCAACATGACGAAAGTCAACGCCTCGGCCGATGCCATGAAGGCGCTGAACGGCACGTCCTTCGAGTTGCACGAGGCGCTTGCCCGGCAGGCTGGCGTGCCGGATCTGATCCGCCCGACACGGTATCTCTACATTGCCCGCGATCCGAAGAACCTCGATGTCGAGAATGGCCTTGCCTGGAAGCTCCGGCGCGAGCGCGGCTCCGAGATCGAGGTGCTGGACGGGGAGGCCCTCTACGAGGCCGAGCCGGAGCTCTCCCGCGAGTACAAGCGCGGCGTGCTGCTGGGACCGATCGGCTATACGCTCAACCCGTTCCGACTGACGCAGTCCTACGCTGCCCTTTTCCAGAAGGAGGGTGGCCAGGTCGTCCGGGCGGAGGTGCGCGCGCTCCGGCCTGCGGGAGCTGTGACAGGACTCGAGACGTCGGCGGGACAGATGGCGGCGGAGACGGTCGTCCTTGCCGCGGGCTCCTGGTCGATGGAGCTCGCCCGGCCGCTCGGGCTGAAACTGCCGCTCATTGCCGAGCGCGGCTACCATGTGACCTTTGCGGACCCGGGCATCACGCTCAATCACGTTATCAGCGAGGCTGAGCGGTATTTCGCCGTGACGTCGATGGAGATGGGCTTGCGCGTGGCCGGAACGGAGGAGCTTGGAGTTGCCGACGACCCGCCGGCCTGGCGGCGCGCCGAGGTGCTCGAGCGGCAGGCGCGCGTGATGTTCCCCAATGCGAAGCTGAAGGACGGCACGCGCTGGATGGGGCCGCGTCCTGGAACCCCCGACAGTCTGCCCGCGATCGGGCCGCTGCCCGGATTTCCGAACATCCTGATCGCAGCCGGGCACAGCCACCTCGGGCTCACCGGTGGCCCGAACACGGGCCGGATCGTCGCAGCCATCGCGTCCGGCGAGCGCCTCAATCTGGATCTTCAGCCGTTCGCTCCAGACCGCTTCGATCCGGCCCCGCGCACGACCACATCGGTGGCAATGATGCCGGGGCGGTCGAATTGAAGCCGTTTCTCATGTCGCTCGATTGCGGCAACCGTAACTTGACACTGCCAACGTCAAGGCATACCTGCTCGGCCGGAACCGCAAAGCTACGCAGTCGTTGCGCGCCCCCGGCGAGCCGGTCCGGCCTCCGGGAGGTCGTGCCGGAACTGCCAGACCGGGGAGGGTTTCCATGGATGTTCTGGTCGATGCCGACCGACTGAGAAAGACGTTCGGGCATATCGTCGCTGTCGACGAGATCTCGCTGAAGGTCGCGAAGGGCGAGGTGCTCGGATTTCTCGGTCCGAACGGCGCCGGCAAATCGACGACCATGAAAATGCTGACGGGGTTTCTCGAGCCGGACGCGGGATTGGCTCGCATCTGCGGCATCCGGGTCGCCGAGCAGCCGAAGGAAGCGAAAGCGCGGATCGGCTACCTGCCTGAGGGTGCACCCGCCTACGGCGACATGACGCCGGGCTCGTTCCTGAAATTCATCGCCGAGATCCGCGGGTTCGACGGCGCCGCCAAGTCCGATCGCGTCGCAGCGGCCATCGCGCGGACGGGTCTCGAGCGCGTCGTCGATCAGCCGATCGAGACGCTTTCCAAGGGGTTTAAGCGACGCGTCGGCCTCGCGCAGGCCATCCTGCACGATCCACCCGTGCTGATCATGGACGAGCCGACGGACGGTCTCGATCCCAACCAGAAGCATCACGTGCGTTCGCTCATCTCCGAGATGGCGAAGGACAAGGCGATCATCGTGTCGACGCATATCCTCGAGGAGGTCGAGGCGGTCTGCACGCGGGCCGTGGTGATCGATCGCGGGCGCATCGTTGCGGACGGCACGGCCGAGGAGCTGCAGCGCCGGATGCCCTATCACAATGCCGTCGCGCTGATGGTCGACCATCAGCGCGCGGAAGCGATCACCAGCGCGCTTGCCGGCCTCGCCAACGTGCAGTCGGTCGAGCGCCTGGCCCGGGAGAACGGTCACATCCAGCTTCGCGCGTTGCCGAAGAATGGTGTTTCGATTGCATCGGACGTCGCCGCCATGCTGGCGGAGCGCTCGCTGCCCGTTGCCGAACTCTACGTCGAGCGCGGCCGCCTCGACGACGTGTTCCGGAAGATCACGAGCGAGGAGGCCCATAGCCATCATGCGTAACGTCTGGATTATCGCCAAGCGCGAGCTTGCCGCCTATTTCGGTACGGGCCTCGGTTACATCTTTGCCGTGATCTTCGTGGCGCTGACCGGCGCGTTTGCCTTTTTCATCGGCAACTTCTTCGAGCGCGGGCAGGCCGACCTGATCTCCTTCTTCCAGTATCATCCGTGGCTCTACCTGCTGCTCGTCCCCGCCGTCGCGATGCGGCTCTGGGCGGAGGAGCGCAAGACCGGGACGATCGAGCTGCTGATGACGCTGCCGGTCACGACCGGCGAGGCCATTGTCGGCAAGTTCCTCGCGGCCTGGGCCTTCATCGGCTTCGCGCTGCTGCTGACCGTGCCGATGTGGATCACGGTCAACTACCTGGGCGATCCCGACAACGGCGTCATTCTGACGAGCTATATCGGCAGCTTCCTGATGGCCGGAGCGTTCCTCGCCATCGGCTCGTGCATCTCGGCGCTGACCAAGAACCAGGTGATCGCCTTCATCGTCGCCGCCACCATCTGCTTCCTGCTGGTCATGAGCGGCAGCGACTTGGTGCTGAACTTCTTCCGGGGCTGGGCGCCACGCATCCTGATCGATGCGATTTCGAGCCTGAGCTTCCTGACGAACTTCGACCAGATCATCCGAGGCGTGATCTCGTTCTCGGGACTGTTCTTCTACCTGTCCATCATCGCCTTCTTCCTGTTCGCGAATGCCATCGTCATCGAGCAGCGCAAGGCCGCCTGAGGGGACACGACCGGACATGACGGACAATTCTTCCAACTCGGCAACCGGCGGCAACGCGCCACGGACGACCGGCTCCTTCACCAAAAAGATCGCGGCGCATTCGCAGCGCGCCATGGGTTGGGCGCTACTCGCTCCGGGCGAGGCGGTGCAATGGGCTTCGGGACTGAGCCGCTCGACGCTCGCATGGAGCAGCCTCGCACTTGCGGCGGTGATGCTTCTGTCGCTGAACCTTGCGGCGTCGCTGTCGATGCGCGACGTCAAGGCGGACCTGACGGAGGATCGCCTCTACACGATCTCGAAGGGCACCAAGCAGGTGCTTGCGGGCATCAAGGAGCCGATCAACGTCCGCGTCTACTATTCGCATCGGCTCGGCGAGGTGGCGCCGACGTTCGCCCGCCAGTTCGATCGCCTGAAAGGGCTGCTCGAGCAATACAGCGATCTTTCCGGCGGCAAGGTGCAGGTCACCTATCTCGATCCAGAGCCGTTCTCGGACGCCGAGGATCGCGCGGCGGCGGCCGGTCTCAAGGGCCAGCGCCTCAACCAGGACGGCGAGACGGGCTATTTCGGGCTCGTGGCATCGAACCTGACCGACAACGACGCGGTGGTGCCGTTCTTCTCGCCCGATCGCGAGCGCTTCCTCGAGTACGACCTGACGAAGCTCGTCAACGGGCTCGCCAATCCGAAGAAGAAGGTGGTCGGACTGATCGCCGGCATCCAGATCGACGGCGGCATGAACCCCATGAATCCGCGGGCGCAACCGCAGGAGCCGTGGATGGTCATGGAGCAGATCCGCGAGTTCTTCGAGGTGCGCACCCTCGACGCGAACGTCAAGGAGATCCCCAAGGACGTCGACGTCCTGATGCTGGTGCAGCCGACGGTGCTCACCAAGGATGCCGCCTACGCCATCGACCAGTACGCCCTGCGCGGCGGCCACATCCTCGCGTTCGTCGATCCGGTGGCGGATTCGGGACAGGCCGGCGGCCCGATGGGCATGGGCGCGCTGCCGGTCAGCTCGGATCTGCGCAACATCATGAAGCAGTGGGGCCTCGAGCTCGACACGGGCAAGGTGGTCGGCGATCCGACGCTCGCGCGGCGCGTGCAGTTCGGTGGCGGGCCCGGAACGCAACCCGTCGTAACCGATTATCTCGCCTGGCTGCAGATCGATCAGGACCAGATCAACGGCAAGGATCCCCTGGCGGCTTCGATCCGCCGGCTCAACCTGTCCACGG
>Ga0180220_1001216_pt1 | contig 20234 bp, 15 predicted proteins | sample eDN5th37CBELigBY_FD_151335 | JGI IMG/M metagenome (GOLD analysis project Ga0180220, IMG submission 151335) | Enriched backyard soil microbial communities from Emeryville, California, USA - eDNA 5th pass 37_C BE-Lig BY (version 2) (version 2) | ecosystem: Environmental > Terrestrial > Soil >...
CACGCCCGCAACGCATCAGTGTCGACCATATTGTCATGCAGTATGCGAAGCTCGTGCGGCCTCACGAACGCGACCGCGCGATCGCCTGGAACGACGCCATGTGGAATGGCCGGCAGGCGCGTCCCGGCGATCTGGAGATGCGTCCCGTCGAAACGCCCATCCAGCCGATTGACGGCACCGAGGAATCGGTAGGCGAACGCGCTCACTGGCTTGTCGAAGACCTCCTGTGCCGCGCCCTCCTGCTCCACTCTGCCGGAGTTCATGAGCACGACGCGGTCGGCGACTTCGAATGCCTCGTCCTGGTCATGGGTGACGAAGATGGTCGTCACGTGCAGCTCCGCGTGCAACCTCCTCAGCCAACCCCTCAGCTCCTTGCGCACCTTTGCGTCCAAGGCGCCGAACGGTTCATCGAGAAGGAGCACGCGCGGTTCAACCGCAAGCGCGCGGGCCAGCGCAACACGCTGCCGCTGCCCACCCGACAACTGCGACGGATAGCGGTCCCCCGTCCATTCAAGCTGGATCAGCTTCAGAAGGTCCGCAACGCGCCGCTGAATGGCGGCTTCGCCGGGCCGCGTCGAACGCGGCTTCACGCGCAGCCCGAAGGCGACGTTCTCCCGAACGGTCATGTGCCTGAAAAGCGCATAGTGCTGGAATACGAAGCCGACCTGCCGGTCGCGCACATTCCGCGCGGTCGCGTCGATGCCGTCGAGAAGCACGACGCCCGAGTCTGCTCGCTCGAGACCCGCGATAATCCGCAGCAACGTCGTCTTGCCACAGCCGGACGGACCCAGCAGGGCAATGAGCTGGCCCGAGGGAAATTCGAGAGAAACGTTGTCCAGCGCAGTGAACGACCCGAATGACTTGTTGATGCTCTTGACCGCAATGCTCATAGGCGATCTCCGGCACCGCGGTGCACTTGTGCGCGCCATTCGACGACGGTCTTCAGCGCCAGGGTTATGAGCGCAAGAAGCGCCAGCAGCGAGGCCACGGCGAACGCCGCCGAGAACTGGTACTCGTTGTACAGGATCTCGACGTGCAGAGGCATCGTGTTCGTCTGCCCGCGAATGTGACCCGAGACCACGGACACGGCTCCGAATTCTCCCATGGCCCGCGCATTGCACAGAATGACCCCGTACAACAGGGCCCATTTGATATTCGGCATCGTAACGCGCCGAAATATCTGCCTTCCATTCGCGCCGAGTGTAAGAGCAGCCTCCTCCTCTTCGGTCCCTTGGGTCTGCATGAGGGGAATGAGTTCCCGCGCCACGAACGGGAACGTGACGAACAGTGTCGCCAACACGATGCCCGGGACGGCGAACACGATCTTGACGTCCGCCGCCTCCAGCAGCGGCCCGAGCCAGCCCTGCGCCCCGAATAGCAGGATATAGATCAGGCCGGCGATCACGGGCGACACCGAAAATGGAAGATCGATCAGCGTGATCAGAACTCGTTTTCCCGGAAACTCGAATTTGGTGATGGCCCATGCGGCCGCAACGCCGAAGACGACATTGGCCAAAACGGCCCACGCGGCGACGAGAAGAGTTAGCTGAACCGCCGCCTGTGCATCGGGGTCCGTCAGAGCGGCGATGTACGCCTCCCACCCTTTGCGGAACGCTTCCACAAACACCGCCAGCAGCGGCAGCAGCAGGAACACGAAGAAGAATGCCAGGGACAGCGCAAGCACGGCACCACGCGCCAGCCTGCTGTCGCGCGTTGCAACGCACGCTTCGAATCGCGTGCGCCCTGAACCCGCGAATATAGGCTTGCCGGTCACGCTCGCCATCAGGATACCTTCTGTTCGCTGCGGCGTGTCCGCTCCTGCAGCCCGTTGATCAAGAGCAGCAGGACAAAGGAGACCACGAGCATCACCGAAGCGACCGCCGTCGCTCCGGCATAGTCGTACTGCTCGAGCTTCGTGATGATGATGAGGGGCGTGATTTCTGAAACCATCGGGATATTCCCGGCGATAAAAATCACGCTGCCGTATTCTCCGACGGCGCGGGCAAAGGCGAGTGCAAATCCGGTCAGCAGCGCGGGAGCCAATGCCGGGAGAACGACGCGGATGAAGGTCGCCATCCTGCCGGCGCCGAGACATGCCGCCGCCTCTTCTGCCTCGATGTCGAGGTCCTCGAGCACCGGCTGCACCGTGCGCACGACGAATGGCAAGCCGATAAAGATGAGCGCGATGAGAATGCCTGCGGGCCTGAACGCGATTTTTATGCCGTAGGCTTCCAGATACTGGCCGAGCCAGCCATTGCGGGCATAAATTGCAGTGAGGGCAATGCCGGCGACCGCGGTCGGCAAAGCGAACGGCAGGTCGACCAGCGCATCCACCAGCTTCCGCCCGGGAAACGAATAACGAACCAACGACCAGGCGAGCATAAGCCCGAACACGACGTTTATCGCCGCGGCGAGAAGCGATGCGCCGAAGCTGAGCTTGTACGTGGCAATCACCCGAGGCGAGCTGACAGCCTCCCAGTATTGCTCCGGGCTCAGGGTGGCGGCCTTAATGAAGACTGCACCGAGCGGCACCAGAACGATGAAGGTCAGATAGACGAGCGTAATGCCGAGGGAGAGACGGAATCCCGGCAACACCCTCGTTATCCGGCTTGTCGTCATCAGCGCCTCGTGACGATCCGGTCAAAAATGCCGCCGTCGCTGAAGTGATCCCCCTGGACGGCCTCCCAACCGCCAAACCGCTCTTCGACTGTAAATGTCGCTATCGCGGGGAAGTTCCTGGCGTGAGCAGCCAGAATCGCCGGATCGCGGGGCCGGAAATGATGACGCGCGATGATCTCCTGGCCCTCCGGCGAAAACAGGAATTCCAGATAACCTTTCGACACCTCCCTTGTGCCATGCTTGTCGACAACCTTCGACACGATCGCGACCGGAGCGGACGCATTGATGCTTATCGAGGGATACACGATCTCGAAGCGCCCGCTGCCCAGCTCGCGCTCGAGTTGAACGGCTTCGTTCTCGAACGTCACGAGCACATCGCCGACGTCACGCTGCGTGAAGGTCGTTGACGCTCCGCGCCCCCCGCCGTCGAGAACGGGCACATTCTTGAATAACGCCGCCACGAACGCGCTCGCGCCCTCGGCGGACTTCTCCCTTTGCAAGGCGTATCCCCATGCCGCGAGGTAGGTGTAGCGGCCGTTGCCCGATGTTTTCGGATTCGGCACGATTACGCTTATGCCAGATTTTACGAGGTCGTTCCAATCCCGAATACCCTTGGGATTACCCTTCCGGACGAGAAAGACCGACGTCGTAAAATAGGGGCTTGCGTCGTGCGGGAACTCGGTACGCCAATGCTCGCTGACCAGACCACCGCGTTTCACCAGAATGTCAATGTCGGGCGCCTGGTTCATTGTGACGACATCGGCTTCGAGACCGCCGATCACCGACAGTGCCTGTCGCGATGAGCCGCCGTGCGACTGATTGACAATGACGTCATGTCCCGTGCGCTTCTTCCAAGCGGCGCGAAATGCCTTATTGATGTCCTTGTACAACTCGCGAGAGACATCATAGGAGGCATTCAGCAGTCGCGTCTCGGCGCTCGCGGGCCCGCTGAGCACGTGGAGACCAAGCGAAAACGCCACCACACCAATCTTGACAAGGTGCCGTAGGTCGATCGGCATAGAAAACCTCTTTCACAAAGAGTCGGTGGGAGCGATATCGTCCGGGGGTCACCTGCCCAACGAACGTAATTTGCAAAGCTTATGAACCAAAGTGGAATGGCGTCCGCGTATCAGGCTGCGCCATGCAACGCATGTACGGGCGCTCCACACCGTTGCGAATGCGCGGCTGCGAGGACGGGGGGCAACTCCTCCGTCCAGTAGTGTACGGAAACGTCGCCTCTCTTTGAGCAACTGCGAAGGAGAGCTATCGTCTGGCCGTGAGCTGCCGAAGCCGCCGTGTTGCAGGGTCATTGCTTCTTGTAGATTTCATCGAAGACACCCCCATCGGCAAAGTGGATCTTCTGAGCCTTCTGCCATCCCCCGAAAACGGCATCGACGGTGACCATCTCTATGTGGGGAAACCGCGCGGTATCGGCCTTCTCGACAAGCTCGGGCTTGCTCGGTCGATAGTAGTTCCGCGCGGCGATGACTTGCCCCTGCTTCGAGTAGAGATACTCCAGATACGCCTGAGCCAGATCCTGCGTACCGTGCTTCTTCGCATTTCCATCCACGACCGTTACCGGAGGCTCCGCGAGTATCGAAAGGGACGGCAGAACAATTTCAAACTTGTCTCGCCCAAGCTCGTTGATCGAAAGAAACGCCTCATTTTCCCACGCGAGGAGTACGTCGCCTAGGCCACGCTGCACGAACGTGTTGGTTGAGCCCCGCGCGCCCGAATCGAGCACCGGCACGTTCTTGTAGAGTCTTGCCACGAACGCCCGTGCTGTCTTGTCGCTTCCGCCAGGCTGCTTCAGCGCATAGGCCCAGGCGGCGAGATAGTTCCAGCGAGCACCCCCGGATGTTTTCGGGTTTGGGGTGATCACCGACACTTCGGCACGAACCAGATCGCTCCAATCCTTGATGCCCTTTGGATTCCCCTTTCGGACGAGAAATACGATGGTCGACGTATATGGTGCGCTGTTATTCGGCAACCTCTTCTGCCAGTCGGCAGGGATCTTCTTTGTTCGCTCCGCAATGGCATCGATGTCGTAGGCGAGCGCGAGCGTGACCACATCGGCTTCCAGGCCGTCTATGACGGCGCGCGCCTGCCGTCCCGCGCCGCCGTGGGATTGCTTCACTTGAACGTCCTCGCCCGTTTTCGCCTTCCAATGGGCCGCAAACGCCTTGTTGAATTCTACGTAGAGTTCGCGTGTGGGATCATAGGAGACGTTCAGGAGGCTGCGGCCGCTGGCATGGGCACAGCCTATCGCGAGGCTGAGCGCTACGGCGGCCGCTCCAACCGCCCCTGCAACAGCGCGGCGCATCGATGTGATCGTCATAAGTCTCTCCTCTTTGCGGATTGCTTGCGAAGGAGCCGGGCAGGAATCGGTTCATGGTTCCGGGCATAATCGAACCGAGACGCGCGGCGGGGGCGACCGCACCGGCGCCTCGCTAACCGGCGGATGGGCCACAAACGCGCCGCCTCAGAAATGCCCATGGCACATCAAGCAGATGATGTCCGCCTCACGCTCCTCCGGAGTTCGCTTGTCGCAGTCGCTATCGGCTTTCATGCCATCGCTGGCATCGGCCTCGTAGCCGTAGGCTTCGAGAAGGCCCCACGAGAATTGATCGAGGCTCCACCTGAGACCGTCGAGCACGATCGACGCGAGCCATTTCATGACGGCTCTCCATGGCCGCGCCCAGGTTTGGCACCGTTGCGGCCATACGCCGAATGCACACGGCGAACAGCATTGCGAGCATGCGATGCACGCGTGAAACGCGAGCCATCGAGCAGGCTGTACGGGGCAACTCCGGAATGGAAATAAAAGGATCGTGTCGCGTGATCCGCTGTCAGGATGCCGACCAGGGATCCGTCGACCTCTATCGTTTGGAACGTGGACATAGCTTGCCTCTTGCGGCACCGGCCCTGCCGGGTGCGATTTGTGTTGGCGACTTCAGTCTGTGATCCGAGAGCTTTGCGTTCTCGATCAGCGACAACACAACATCGAGACATGATCGGCGTGCATCGTGCCGCACCATACTGGCGTTCGAACAATCTCCGACCGGATGATGCAGTGCAGGGAATCGGTCATGCACTTTCTCCTCTATCCGTTTGGCGGACGCACAAATCGCCGCGTTCGCGTCCTCAGAACTGCCGACGGCCAATCCGAACGAAGCCTGTTCGGTCTTTGGAGAATATGGGCGGCACCGGATTTTCCCAATATTTGTTCGTCATAACGATATTCGCTGCCCGATGTTTCCAAGAGCTGCGACCGATACGCCCCCTGCTACGGTTGTCACGATTGAGCCATCGCCCGCACGATCTTTTCACCTAGGCGGTCCGAGCAGAATTCGATGAACCGATAGGCGAAGCCGCGGAGCACGCCGCCGCGCCGTATGGCAATCCAGGTCGTGTTCTCCGAAAACAACCCATCTGCCGGGAGGAAGCAGAGCTCGCGGTCCGTTACCGGATCGTAAGCCATGGACGCAATGATGCCGACGCCAAGACCAAGGCCCACGTATGTCTTGAGGACATCCGTATCCATTGCCGACATGACGACATCGGGAGCAAGACCAGTCTCCGCAAAGGCGCGGTCGATATGGCTGCGCCCCGTGAACCCGTCGTGATAGGTGATGATCGGATATTCGGCGATCGCTGCCAAGGTCAGAGGTCGCACGCATGCCAGCGGATGCCCTTTCGGCACGATGACGGCATGGGTCCAATCATAGAATTTGAAAGCCACCAACTGTGGAACGTTGGCGAGCACCTCCGTGGCTATCGCGATTTCAGCATCACCGCGCGCCACCATCTCCCCGATCTCGGGCGGGCTGCCTTGATGCAGGGTGAGGTGAACTTTGGGGAAGCGCTCACGGAAGATTTTCACCACTTCGGTGAGTGCATAGCGTGCTTGCGTATGCGTGGTCGCGATCGTCAGGCGGCCTTCATCCTGCGCTGCATATTGCGCCCCAAGACGTTTGATATTGCCGATATCGACGAGAATGCGCTCGGCGATCTCGGCAATCTCGCGTCCCGGCTCGGTCATGCCGAGCAGACGCTTTCCTCTGCGAACGAAGAGCTCAACGCCCAACTCGTCCTCAAGATCCTTGATATGCTTGCTGACGCCGGACTGCGACGTATTGAGGGCTGCGGCAGCATCGGTCAGATTGAACTGGCGGCGAACGGTTTCGCGAATAATTCGAAGTTGTTGAATATTCATGGCCGCGTCTCTTGGTGCCGCATGGCAAACTCCAGTCCGAGGTTCTTCGCCCGCAACGGCATGCGTTTCGCGGTTAACGCAAAGATCTCCCATGAAGCTCGACGCCACGCGTTTGCGTAGCGAATATCGGAAAGGCGTCCGTGCAGTGGCTGGTCCGCTTCAACACATCGCTGCGTCGTGCATGACCTCCAGCCCGGGCCGGCCGATCGCTCTTCCCCCGTTCATCGCCTGCTCGCCGTGCTCATTGCGCCGATAGTCGCCTGCGCCAGCACCCCGATTGACAGGAGCGAGGCCCGCCACTTCGCCGATGATGAGCAGAGCCGGCCCGGCCAGATCCTTCAATGCCGCCTCGTCCGATAGGGCATCGAGTGACGTCACCATCCTGTCCTCGTCGTTCTGCGACACCCGTCCAATCGCGAGCACGGGCATCGCAGGAGACCAGCCTGCGCGAATGAGGGTTTGCGCGAGCCGGTGAGCTGTTGCAAGGCCCATGTAGACGGCGAGCGTGACCTGGCTCTGCCCGAGCGCGCTCAGATCGAGTTGATCGAAATCGCAATCCTCATTTTCTGCGCTGTGCCCTGAGATGAATACGAGAGACCGCGCGATCGCACGATGTGTGAGCGGTATCCGCAGCGACGCAGCAGCGGCCGAGGCGGCGGTAATACCCGGAACGATGTCGAAGGCGATGCCCGCCGCACCCAAGGCGTCAATTTCCTCTCCTGAGCGCCCAAAAATCGACGGATCTCCTCCCTTGAGACGAACCACGTTCTTGCCTTCGCGGGCAAACGCGACCAGCAAAGCGTTGATCCCCGCCTGGGTGCGGGCGTGACGTCCCCTGGTCTTGGCGACAGAGATCAGCCGCGCTTCCCGGCGGGCGTGGTCGAGAGCCGCACGCCCCATGAGACCGTCGTGAACAATGACATCGGCCGCCTTCAACGCACGTACCGCCCTGACCGTGAGCAAATCCGCGGCGCCCGGTCCTGCGCCGACGAGCGTTACACGACCCGTTGGTGAACTATTTGCGATGCCGGCCTGCGCAAGCATCGCTTCGATCTGCGCCCGCCCCTCGCTTTCGTCACCCGCCAGAATTGCGCCGGCGGCCGGTCCGTCGAAGACCCGCTCCCAGAAGCGCCGCCTCAGCAGCGCCGAAGAGACTTTTTTTGCAACGGCATGGCGATAGGACCGGGCGACGTCGGCCAGCCGGCCGATGCGCGGATGAAGCTCCGCTTCGAGCCAGGCACGCAGCCGTGTCGCGAGCACGGGCGCCGCGCCCTCGGTACCGATCGCGATCGTCACCGTTCCGCGATCGACGATCGACGGCAGCGAGAACGTACTGAGCAGCGGCCGGTCGGGCACGTTGACGGGCACGCCAAAGGCACACGCGATGGCTGAGATGCGCCGGTCTTCATCCTCGTCAGCCGTTGCAGAAACCACGAGAGGGCGGCCGCGAATGATCTCCGCATTCAATTCGGCGGGCAGTATGCGAACGGTGCCGGCCTTTGAAAGCTCGCGCATGCCCTCGCATATCCGGTTCGCGGCCACATCCACGACCTGGGCGCGCTTGAGCAGGAGCCGTGCCTTCGTCAGGGCCAATTCACCGCCACCGACGATCAGGGGCGGCCGGCGGCCTACTTCGACGAATATCGGAAAGCCAGCCATGCGTCAGCCCGCAACCCAATAGGTCTGCACCGCGACGCTCTCTGCCTGCAGCTCGATCAGCAATCCGTCGAGCTCGGCCGTCATCACCAACTGGCAGGCCAGTCGAGAGCGCTCGTCGGCATTGCGCAGATGCCGAAGGCGTACGCGTTCTTCCTCCGTAGGCGGGGGCAGCAGCGCTCTCCAGGGAGCCCCGACCTTGATATGGCAGCTCGAGCAGCCGGTTCCGCCGCAGCAGTCAGGCTTGATCGGAAAGCCGTCCGCGTTGATCAGGTCCATGATCCTGTGTCCCTCGACCGCGCGCGGCGAGAATTGCGCGCCATTCTCGAGCCGCACATGCAAACGCAAGCGGCGGCTGCTCTTCGGCTTGCTCCGGCTCGTATCGCCGCTGAATACGTTCTGCATTCCCGCTTACTCCACTTGGCGAAGGAAAATATACACGCAATTCATTTCCATATCCGTTTTCGAGAAAATAAAAACGAAAACGCGACGCTGCGGACGCCGATTGGTCGGCGATGCCATCGAGCCGACCACGCCGACCAGAAATTTCCTCCCCATCCATCGTTTGCGCACTTCAGTTTCGCAGCGCGCGCCGCACCCAACCCGTCGCGACACGCGGCCGGTCATGCTTTTGCAAATTGACGGAAGAAGCCCACCGCATCAGCCTTGAAACGTAGAACGCGTTTGATTGACTCCGGACGCCACCAGATCAGATTTCTCGGCGTCTCATGAACAATAGGATTTCGTTCTTATCTCTCCTGTTCGCTCGCAATTTTGTGGAGCGATATTGCGATGAAGCCTATGCTTGTGGATGATCGTTCTCACCCGAGCACGCGCAAACGCTGCGATCAGGATGGTTCATGCGAAGCGTCAGAACTCGTACCTCCCGGTTTTCGGTCATGAGCCGGACACGCCAAGAAAACTGCCTCGCCCGCGTGGAACGTACCGAGGCACACCGCCGCCACGCGCTGTTGCAGCGTTGCCCGATGAGACTCGCCTGACACACAATCTCATCGCGTGATCATGGCAGGCCCGCCTCCGGATCATTCGCTTAGAAATACGGCGGCGCGCCCCGCGCGGCACGGTTCAGAAATACGTTCGGAGCTCGACATGGCTTCAATTGCGCCGATTCCGAGCAACGCTCCGTTCTCGGCTGGCGACATAAATACACTGAACTCCATCGTTAGTCGATCGAGCCCGGAGCAGCGGGCCTGGCTTGCGGGGTTCCTGGCCGGCATCGCCGCCGCCGGCTTGGAAGGGCAGCCAGCCCCCGCAACGGTACCGCGCGCACGTACGCCACTGACGATACTTTTTGGAAGCGAGTCGGGTAACGCGGAGGAACTGGCGTACGCCGCCAAGAAGACCGCCGCCAGGCACGGCTTCGACGCGCGGGTTCTCGACATGGCCGATGCCGAACTGGCGTCTCTGGCTGGCGTCAAGCATTTGCTCGTGTATGTCGCGACCTGGGGCGAAGGCGATCCGCCGCAGCGGGCTGCCGAATTCTACGCCGCTCTCGTCAGTGACAATGCTCCCCGGCTCGCAGGCGTGAAGTATGCGGTGCTAGGGCTCGGCGACAGCGCCTACGTGAACTTCTGCGAAACCGGGCGCCGCATCGATGCGCGGCTCGAGGAGCTTGGCGCAACCCGTGCCGCCGATCGCATAGACCTCGATCTCGACTTTTCGGCGAAGGCCGCAAGCTGGACCGCCTCGACGCTGGAGGCGCTGCGGCCTCCACAGGAGGAGGCCGGCGCGCGCGTCGTCCACGTCGATTTCCAGCAGCAGCTCGATGCGGCCGCGCCGCGACCGGCTGCGTTCACGCCGGAGGCTCCGCTCGAGGCAGAGATCACCGCACTCATCAATTTGAACGGCACGGGCTCGACGCGCGAGACTTGGCACGTGGAGCTTGTGACCGACGCCGCGGGATACGTCTACAAGCCCGGCGATGCCATCGGCATTCTTCCGGAGAATGATCCCGAGCTGGTGGCTGCTGTCGTCGCGGCGACGGGTATCGACCCAGATCCATCCTTCATTCAGTACCTGACCCAACGCGCCGATATCACCACCCTGTCCCGACCGCTGATCGAGAAGTATGCCGCCTTGAGCGGTTCGGACGAGCTGGCGCTACTGATCACCGACATGGGCGCCTTCCAGCGCTTTGCCGCGGATCGCCAGCTCATCGATCTGCTGGTCGAATATCCGGCGAAGCTCAATGCGGATACCCTGCGGACCCTGCTGCGGCCGCTGCCGCCGCGGCTCTACTCGGTCGCTTCCAGCCAGGCCGCGCACCAAGGCGAGACGCACCTGCTTGTCGGCGCCGTGCGCTGGCGTTCCCACGGTCGCGACCGAAAAGGCGTTGCTTCGACATTTCTCGCCGACCGTAGGAAGGTGGGAGACAGCATCAGGCTCTATGTGAAGGCCAATCGCCATTTCCGACTGCCCGCAGACCCGAGCCGGCCGATCATCATGATCGGCGCTGGAACGGGGGTGGCGCCATTCCGCGCCTTTGTCGCCGAGCGCCAAGCCATGGGCGCAACCGGCAAGAGCTGGTTGTTCTTCGGAGAGCGCAATTTCACGTTCGACTTCCTCTATCAGCTCGAGTGGCAAGAGTTTCTCCGCACCGGTGCGATCTCCCGGATCGACCCCGCGTTCTCTCGGGATCAACCGGAGAAAATCTATGTGCAGCACCGGCTCTGGCAACGGCGCGACGAACTCCGCCAGTGGCTGGCGGAGGGCGCGCACGTCTACGTGTGTGGTGACGAGCGAGGGATGGCACGGGACGTGGACGAGACGCTCGTGCGCATTCTCGCCGAAGCCGAACGCAACGACATCGAAGCGGGACGGGCGGCGCTCGCAGCGATCGCCAAGTCTGGACGCTATCAGCGCGACGTCTACTGAAAGAACGAGGCAGCGATGAAAGACGATCGCTCACGCAACGAGCATATCAAGGAGGCGAGTCGCCAGCTTCGCGGAACGATCGCCGAGGGGCTCGACGATCAAGTCACCGGTGCGATTTCCGAGGACGACCAGCAGCTCGTCAAGTTCCACGGCACCTATCTGCAGGACGACCGTGACCTGCGGTCCGAGCGAACGCGAAAGAAGCTCGAAAAGGCCTACTCATTCATGCTTCGTGTGCGCATTCCCGGCGGCGCCGTAAGCCCAGCGCAATGGCTGGCCCTGGATCGGATCGCCGGGGACTACGCAAACGGTACGCTGCGGTTGACGACACGCCAGACGTTTCAGTTTCACGGCGTCATAAAGGCCAACATGCGCCCGACGATGCAGGCCATCAATGCGGCGCTTCTCGATACGCTGGCAGCCTGCGGCGACGTGAACCGCAATGTCCTCGCAACCTCGAATCCGCACCTTTCCCCGATTCACGCCGATGCACTCGAGCTGGCGCGTGCGCTCAGCGCGCATCTGCTGCCGAAGACCGGGGCTTATCATGAGATTTGGCTCGATGGCGAGAAGGTGACCGACACGAGCAGGCCGGCCGGCAGCGACGAGGAGCCGATCTACGGGCAACACTATCTGCCCCGCAAGTTCAAGACCGTCATTGCCGTGCCGCCGGACAATGATGTCGATATTTTCGCGCAGGACCTTGGCTTCATTGCCGTCGTGGAGAATGGTCGGCTCGTCGGCTGGAACGTGACGGTGGGCGGCGGCATGGGCATGACCCACGGCGATCCCGACACGTTCCCTCGCACGGCTGATTTGCTCGGCTTCTGCCGCCCGGACGCCACCGTTGCCGTTGCCGAGGCCATCGTTACCGTGCAGCGCGACTGGGGCAACCGCCAGCTCCGCAAGAGAGCAAGGCTGAAGTACACGATCGAGGACCGCGGTCTCGCGGCATTCCGGAACGAGGTCGAGAAGCGGGTCGGCTTCAAGCTCGGTGAGCCGCGGGAGTTCCGTTTCGAGCGCACGGGCGACCATCTCGGCTGGCGCAAAGGAGCCAATGGCCGTTGGCATCTCGGGCTTTTCGTCGAGAACGGCCGCATCGCGGATCGGCCCGGTCGCGCCCTGCGCACGGCGCTCCGCGAGATCGCCAATATTCACCGTGGCGAGTTTATCTGCTCGGCAAACCAGAATGTCATCATTGCGAACGCCACGGCGACCGCGAGACGCAAGATCGACTCGATCCTCGACGCGCATGACATCGACATCGACACATCATCCGGGCTCCGGCGGAACAGCATGGCTTGCGTCGCCCTGCCGACGTGCGGATTGGCGCTGGCCGAGAGTGAGCGCTATCTGCCGAGCCTCATCACGAAGCTGGAGGCGCTTCTCGCAGCCGCGGGCCTCACCGACGATGACATCGTGATCCGCATGACGGGCTGCCCGAACGGTTGCGCGCGTCCTTATCTGGCCGAGATCGGCCTCGTCGGTCGCGGCCCCGACGTCTACAATCTTTACCTTGGCGCGGCTTTCGACGGCTCGCGGCTCTCGAAGCTTTATGCGCAGGACGTGCGCGAGAGCGAGATTGTCGGCGTGCTCGGACCGCTCTTCGCACGCTACGCACAGGAGCGGACGACCGGCGAGCGCTTCGGTGACTTCCTCGTCCGCGTGGGCGTTGTTGCCCCCACCTTGCAGGGGAACCGGTTCCACGATGCTCCAAGGCTCGCGCGCGCAAGCTGAGGAGGCATGGCCGGACGGTTTGGCAGACGCCTTCGGCAACTTGCCACGTGGCGGCCGGGAGACCCGCTGCCGCACGTGCAAAGGGTCTACCCAGAGACGTCTCAGCTTTTCACGGCCAAGAGATTGGCGTCGCGCGCAAGTCGCCAGCGGCCATCCGCTTCCTTGCGAAACAGTGTCAGGGTGTAGCCGCTGCGATGCAGGGGCTCGCCGGTCGGAGGCCTAATGCTGAGCTCGATCCGGTTGCGCGTGAATGCCCAATCCCCGAGCACCTGAATTTCGACGATTTCGTTGGTCCCGTCGATTTGCATGGCGCCAGGCGCACCGGCCACGGCTTCGAAGACCTCGCGGCCGAACGGCTCCCGGCCGGGCACCATGAACACGACATCTTCGGTCATGAGCGAGAGCATGGTGGCGGTGTCGCCGGATCGGCTCGCCTGCATCCAGGTCGCAACGACGTGCCGGATAGCCCGCTCGTCCTCCGTCACCTCGCCCTCCATCCGAACCATGCCGCCGCCGCTCGAAGCGGAAGGGAGATGATTGCACTCCATCCGTGGCGCATTCAGGGCCCGGACAGGCGTGCCGGCGAGGAAGCCTTCGACGGCCTCCAGGCCATCGCCGTACATCTGGCGCCAGTTTTCCTCGGCCACGTAGCCGAGATGCGGGAGGAGAATGACGTTGTCGAGAGCGCGGATCGGCGCGCTCATGGGCAGCGGCTCCTCCGAGTAGACGTCGAGCGCGGCACCCGCGATCGTCCGGTTCTTCAGCGCCTCGTAGAGGGCCGGCTCGTCGCAGATCGGCCCACGCGAGGTGTTGATGAGGAAGGCGGTGGGCTTCATCGATGCGAGCTCACGGGCGCCGACGAGCCCGCGCGTTCGGTCGGAAAGCCGCGTGTGGATCGTGAGATAGTCGGCTTCCCGGAAGAGCGCATCACGCGCAACCAGGCGGCAACCCGCCTCAGCGGCAGCGGCTTCCGATAGGTTCTGGCTCCAGGCGATCGTGGTCATGCCGAGCATCTGGCCGAAGCGGGCCACTTGCCGTCCGAGGTTCCCGAGCCCGAGGAGCGCAAGCGTCCGGCCGCGCACGGATTGGCCCAGTCCGACATGCCAGCGTCCCTCGCGCATGGCACGTTCTTCGAAATGCGTGCGCCGCGCCAAGGCCAGGATCATCTCCAGCGTCAGCTCGGCCGTCAGGTGGCCCACGTCGCGCGTCCCGCAAACCAGGATGCCGCGCTCGGCAGCGCCCTCGATGTCGATCGCAGCGTTCCACATGCCGGTCGTGACGATCAGGCGCAGCATCGGCAGCCGCTCGATGACGGCGCGCGGCAACGCCGTCCGCTCGCGCATGCACATCACCGCATCGAACGGCAGAAGCGTGCGGACGAGCGCGTCCTGGTCCTTGATCGGCTCCCGAAAGCTCGTCACCTCGAGGCGCGGCGCGAGCCGCTGCCACGCGGCCATGTCGAGCGCGACGCCGAGATAGTCGTCGAGAAGCGCCAGCTTCATGCCGTTTCCTTCATGATCAGGCCGCGTCCGCGGGCTTCGCCAGCGGCAGCTTCGGCCCGGTGTCGTGCAGGTGGCAGGCGGCAAGATGGCCGGGCGTCACCTGCCGAAGCATGGGGGGCTCCGCGCGGCAGCGCGCGTGAACGTAAGGGCAGCGTGTGTGGAAGTGGCAGCCGGCCGGCGGCTTGATCGGGCTCGGCACGTCTCCCTCGAGGATGATCCTCTTGCGCGCCCTGGCGCCGGATTTTGCCACGGGCACAGCGGACAGCAGAGCCTCGGTATAGGGATGCAGCGGCATCCGGAAGAGGCTCGCCTTGTCCGTCAGCTCGACGATGCGGCCGAGGTACATGACGGCGACGCGATGTGAGAGGTGCTCGACCACGGCGAGGTCGTGCGCGATGAAGAGATAGGTCAGGCCGAGCTCGTCCTGGAGATCCATCAGGAGATTGATGATCTGGGCCTGGATCGAGACGTCGAGGGCCGAGACCGGCTCGTCGCCCACGATGACCTCGGGCGAGAGGGCAAGGGCGCGCGCGATGCCGATGCGCTGGCGCTGGCCGCCGGAGAACTCGTGCGGATAGTTGTGCATCTGCTCCGCGCGCAGGCCGACCCGGTCGAAGAGCGCGGCCACGCGCTCGGTGCGCTCGCCGGCGTTTGCGCCGACGCCGTGGATGACGAGCGGCTCCCCGACGATCTCGCCCGCCGTCATCCGCGGGTTGAGCGAGGCGTAGGGGTCCTGGTAGATCATCTGCAGCCTTTGCCGGTAGGGCAGCATGGCCTGCGCGTCGAACTCGGTGATGTCCTCGCCGTCAACGGCGATCCGGCCCGACGTCGGCTCCAGCAGCTTGAGCACCGTGCGGCCGACTGTGGACTTGCCGCAGCCGGACTCGCCGACAAGGCCCAGGGTCTCTCCGCGGGAGAGCTCGAAAGAGACGCCGTCGACCGCATGGACATGGCCGGAGACGCGCGAGAAGAGCCCCTTGTGGATAGGGAAATACTTTCTCAGATCATTAACTTTCAGAAGCGGCTGCGCTGCGGGAGCTGCCGCCCCGGGCTGGGTCCTGCCCGGCTCCGGCTTCATCATCTCTGCATCGTTCACGCCGCGCCTCCGAGCACCTTGTCGGCCTGCCAGCACGCCACGCGATGACCGGCGGCGACGTCGCGCAGCTCGGGCCTTTCCGCGCGGCATTGCTGGGTCGCAAACGCGCAGCGCGGAGCAAAGCTGCACCCCTGCGGCAGCCGCGCCAGCGACGGCACGAGGCCCTTGATCTCGGTCAGCCGGCGCCGCGCCGAATGCGCTCCTGCCGCCTCCTCGATGTGCGGGATAGAGCCGAGAAGCCCAACTGTGTACGGGTGGGCCGGCGCCTGGAAAATGGTGTCTGCGTCCGCTTCCTCCACCTTACGGCCGGCGTACATCACGACGACGCGATCGGCGTTCTCGGCGACGACACCCATGTCGTGCGTGATCAGCACGATCGCCATGCCCATCGTCTCCTGCAGCTCGCGCATCAGATCCAGGATCTGCGCCTGGATGGTGACGTCCAGCGCCGTCGTCGGCTCGTCGGCGATCAGGACCTTGGGGTTGCAGGCGAGCGCCATGGCGATCATGACGCGCTGGCGCATGCCACCGGACATCTGGTGGGGATAGGCATGGGCCCGTCGCTCCGGCTCTGGAATCGAGACGCGGCGCAGCATCTCGATCGCCTTGTCGAAGGCATCCTTCCGGGACAGGCCCTCGTGCAGCCGCACCGACTCCGCGATCTGCCTGCCGATCGTGTAGAGCGGGTTCAACGACGTCATGGGCTCCTGGAAGATCATCGAGACGTCCTTGCCGCGCACATCCTCCATCTCGGTCTCTGAGAGTCCGAGCAGGCTGCGGCCGTTGAGACGCACCTCGCCTCCGACGATCCGGCCGGGTGGGTTGGCGACAAGGCGCATGATCGAGAGAGCCGTCACGCTCTTGCCGCAGCCGGACTCTCCGACCACGCCGAGGATCTCGCCCTTGCCCACGGTGTAGGACACGCCATCGACGGCCTTTACGGTCCCGGCAGGAGTGAAGAAATGCGTCCTCAGCTCCTCGACTTCGAGAACCGCACGCTGGCCGGAGCTTGCCCGCGGCCCGCGTTTGGAACTCGCCATCGACGTCACGGTGCTCACGCCCATTTACTCCCTGCGACATATCGTACTACGGTTGCGCATAATGCAATGGAGCCGTGCAATCACAGCATAGCCCGACAAGTCCGCAAAGGACAAAAGGTGGAGGAAACAGGCCATGAAGAAGCTGGACGCGCCCGAGCAGGGCGTCAGTCGTCGAGACGTCCTGCGCGGCGGAGCAGCCGCCCTTGCCGCGGCATACGGTCTGAGACCCGATTGGGCGGTTGCCGCCGTGCCGCTCGAGTTCGACGGCAAGAGCTTTCAACTGGCGGCGCCCGAGCCGAACCCCAAGCGCGGCGGCGTGCTGAAGTACGGCATCACGAGCCGGCTGCCGCACTTCGATTTCCACCAGTCAGGCACGATCAACAGCCTCGGCAGCCAGGGCTGCCAGTACGACAACCTCGTCCGGCGCGACCCGCGCGACAGCGGCAAGACCATCATCCCGGACCTCGCCCATAGCTGGAAGATCTCGGCCGACGGCAAGACCTACACGTTCTTCCTGCGCGAGGGCGTGCAGTTCCACGACGGCGCGGAGCTGACGGCCGACGACATCAAGGCCACGTTCGATCGTATCGCGAAGCCGCCGCAGGGCATCTCCATTCCGCGCAGCGTGCTCTTCGCCGCGGTGGAGTCGATCACGGCCAAGGACAAGTTGACGGTCGAGTTCAAGCTTTCGGCGTCCCGTCCGCCCGAGTTCATCATGTCGGCCATCGCGTCGGGCTGGAACGGCATCGTCCGCAAGAAGACGCTCGAGGACAACGGCTACAACCTGCGCCGCGTCGCCGACATCCCGGGCACCGGACCGTTCAAGAGCAAGCGCCGCATCGAAAACGAGCTTTGGGTGGTGGAGCGCAATCCCAACTACTGGAACAAGGGGCTGCCCTACCTCGACGGTATCGAGTTCTACCACGGCCTTCCGTTCTCGCCGGAGCTCGGCTCCGCCGTGCTGTCGGGCCGGACCGACTACGCCCGCGTCGTCGATCCGATCACGGCCAACAAGGCGAAGCAGACGCCGGGCATGTCATCTCTCAACTTCTACCAAAGCGTGATCCAGGGCGTCTGGCCCAACGCGCGCAAGAAGCCGTTCGATGACCCGCGCGTCAGGCGCGCCGTCCACCTCGCCTTCGACCGTCCCGTGCTCGTCGATGTGGTGAAGGACGTCGCACCGATGATGGTCGGCGGCTTCCTCTATCCGTTTTCCGAGTTCGCGACCCCGATCGAGGAGCTGCGCAAGAAGGTCGGCTACCAGGACGATCCGACGGCCGCCATCAACGAGGCACAGGCGCTGCTGAGGGCCGCGGGCCATGCGGACGGCATCAAGGATGTCGACTTCATGATCCGCGACCTGCCGAGCTTCAAGCTCTGGGCTCAGGCGATCCAGGCCATGCTGCAGCAGACGCTGAAGATCGAGACGAAGCTCAGGAGCGTAGTGGAATCGGTCTGGTTCGACGACATCGCGAGCGGCAACTACGGCTTTGCTATCGGCGCCGTGGTGTCCACGCTTCTCGATCCATCGGATTACTTCAACGCCTGGTACAAGAAGGGTGGGCCGCAGAACTACGCCGGATGGGACAACCCGAAATTCAACGCGCTTTTGCCCAAGATCGACGGCGAGATCGATGTAAAGAAGCGCCTCGCCTACATCCGCGAGGCAGAGGCCATCATGGAGCAGGACCCGCCGGTGTTCCCGATCTGCTGGGAAAAGATCAACGACGTCTGGTACAATTATGTGAAAGGCCACAATCCCAAGGACTACTTCGGCATTTACGACGTCGTGCGCTTCGATACTTTCTGGCTCGACAAGTAGTGCCTCGCGCCCAGTAGCGAAACGGCGGCTGCGCCACCTCGTGCGCAGCCCTGCTCCCGACATCGATCCTTGGCTGGCATGCTCACCTACATCGCGCAACGTCTCTTCTTCGGTTCCGTCACGATCATCGGCGTGTCGGTGGTTGTGTTCATCGTCATGCGCGTGCTGCCGGGCGACCCTCTGGTCGCCATCTTCGGACCCGATGGCTTCACCAAGCTTACCGAGGCGCAGCGCGCGAAATACATGTCGGACCTCGGCTTGTCGGACCCACTCTGGGAGCAATACCTGCGGTGGGTCGGGGAGATTCTGAAAGGCGACCTCGGCCGTTCCTTCTTCCGATCGGAGAGCGTCGGCGAGATGATCGCGCGGCGCGGGCCGCTCACCGCGGAGATAGCCTTCATCTCGCTGGCAGTCTCGTGGTTGATCGGGATTCCCGTCGCGCTCGTCAGCGCGCTCAAGCCGAACAGCATTCCGGATAACGTCGCCCGCTTCTTCTCGATCCTGTTCCTGGCCGTGCCCGGCTTCTGGCTCGGCATGCTGATCGTGCTTTGCCTGCTGTTCTGGTTCGGCTACCGAGCGCCGCTCACCAGCGTCTCGCTGTTCACCGATCCCTGGAGCAACCTGCAGATCGTCATCGGCCCGGGCATCGTGCTGGGGCTCGGGCAAGCAGCCTACATCGCGCGCATGGCGCGCTCGAGCCTGCTCGAGGTGATCCGGGAGGACTACGTGCGCACCGCGCGCGCGAAAGGGCTGTCGGCCAGGCTCGTTATCGCAATACACGCACTGCCCAATGCGATGCTGCCGGTGATTACGCTCTCGGGGATCCTGCTGGGCTTCGTGCTGGCCGGCTCCATCCCGGTGGAGCGGGCCTTCGGTACGCCGGGCCTGGGCTACGCCATGTTCACGGCGGTGAGCGAGCGCGACATCTTCGTGATGCAGAACCTCGTCTTCCTCTATGCCTGCGTGTTCGTGATCTTGAACATCCTGGTGGATGTCATCATCGCCTGGCTCGATCCGAGGATCCGCTTTCAATGACCACGACGTCGCCCCATGCGATCCCCGCTGCGCTTCCGACCCGCCCGTCACTCCCTCGGCGCATGCTTCTCGGCCTCGGCCGCTTCGCGCGCCGGTCGCCGATGTCCGCCTTCTGGGGCTTCGTCGCCCTGCTGATCGTGCTGACGGCTGCTGCCGCACCGGTGGTGGCACCGCACGATCCGCTGAAGTCGAACTTCCGGACGATGACCAAGCCGCCCAGCGAGAAGAACTGGTTCGGCACCGACCAAGTCGGCCGCGATACGCTCTCGCGCGTCATTCACGGCAGTCGCGCATCGCTGACCGTGGCCTTCGCGGCGGTGCTGCTCGGCACGACATTCGGCGCTTTCTGGGGACTGACGTGCGGCTTCCTCGGCGGCCGGTTCGATCTCATCAGCCAGCGCATCATCGAGTTCATGCAGTCGTTTCCCGATCTGATATTGGCCATGGCGATCGCCATGGCCCTGGGCGCCGGCACCTGGACCGTGATCGTCGCCATCGCCATCACGCGGATTCCGTTCGGGGGCCGCGTGATCCGCTCGGTCGTCCTGTCGCTCAAGGAGATGCAGTACGTGGAGGCGGCCCGCGGGCTCGGCGCATCCAACTGGCGGCTGATGCT
>Ga0180220_1001217_pt1 | contig 20228 bp, 20 predicted proteins | sample eDN5th37CBELigBY_FD_151335 | JGI IMG/M metagenome (GOLD analysis project Ga0180220, IMG submission 151335) | Enriched backyard soil microbial communities from Emeryville, California, USA - eDNA 5th pass 37_C BE-Lig BY (version 2) (version 2) | ecosystem: Environmental > Terrestrial > Soil >...
TTCCGCCATGTTCGCCATGGGCGGCTCGCTCCGTTCCATGACCAAGGCCGACGTGAACAACCTCGAAGCCGCACAGAACAATGTTCAGGAATTTGCGGCCGAGGTGATCGCCAAGTTGCGCGCCAACCGTGAGACGGCACGGGAGGTCGCATGATGGCCGACACACGCAAGCCCCTTGATTTCGGTTCGCTCGACGACTTTGAAACCCGCCCGAAACCATCGCCGGCGCCCGCTGTCGCGGTCGCACGGCCACAGGCGAGGGCAGTGGAGCAGGACGCGGCCAAACGTGCCGTTGACCGCGTGGCCGCCTTCCCAAGCCGCGAGGCGGTCGATGATAGCCAGATGAACATTAAGGCGCCGACGGCCGTTCTCGACCGATTCCGCGCCATGGCAAAAGCCGAACGCTATCGGCACGGGGAATTTCTCGAAATCCTGATGAACGCCTACGAACAGAAATAGGGCAGGGGAGGGGGCTTTTACCGAGCCGAACCGCGTCGCTCTACCCATTTGCGGACAAAGCCCAGAAACGCTTTGTCGGGGTTTCTGGGCGCATCCATGCCCCCGTCGGCCATCCAGTTGCGCCATTCCTGTTCAAGGAAATAGACATCCCAACCCTGGGCGAGGGTTTTGGCGTCATGCAACGTCTCGGGATCGAGCATGACCAGGGGCAGTTGGCGCGTATCCTTCGGCTTCTCGAAATTCCTGTAATGGACCGTAACGGTATCGCTGTCCTCCAGACGAACCGCATAGTCCGGAATATGGTCATGCTCGGCATCCTGGTCGGCTATGTGCTGTACCAGTCGCCTGAACTCGCGCAACGTCGAGGCAGAGCCGCTCTTCTTCTGCAGCAGCTCAAGCGAGATCTTCCATTTCTCCTGCTTGCCGCAATGCTTGCGCGCCAGATCGTAGATGCGGCGCTCCAAGGGCTTGCGAAGACGGAAAAACCCCGGATTGATCGTCAGAACTTCCTTGGATTCAATGGCGTTGAAGACCCAATCCGAAAGTTTGACCTCAACCTCCTGCATTCGCCCGTCGCGGGTCTTGCGGACGATCTCAAAGCTTTCGATCAGGCCGAAGCCGCGCGTGATCTCCTTGTTGCCCGTGATGATGTTCGTGGTGATCCTGGTCCCGCTCAGGCGTTGCAGGGCCGCAAGCAAGCCCTCATAGCCACGCCCATCGACAACGCGGTTCGTCGTCTTGAGCATCTCGTGGGCCTTGAAGCGGACCGTCTGGGAAACCTTGCGGCCGGCATTGATGGCCGCCATAATCTGACTGATGCAGAAAATCAGAACGTCCCGGTCATGGATGGTCGCAAGCCCAAGGACCGAAGGCGTGATCTGGATGAAATTGCCGTTATGTTCGTAATGGCGAATCTTCTTGTCGGCCTTGGTCGCCAACGAAAAAACCGGATGTTCCATCGACGCCATATCCGCCTTGGGAACGGCGTCGAAAATATCGCAGACAAAGAAATCTCCCTGCACCTGCCGATCAGGCAGGAGAGGGGATCTGGTGTCCCGACTCTCTGTTGTAAGTTCCTCTTCCATGGTCTCATCTTCGTGATTTCACACACGCTGTCAACCGATTCGTGATTTCACACACGTTATGGCAAATTCGGGTCCTCCAACGTGATTTCACACACGCTCACGCCCCTAACGTGATTTTACACACGCTACCCCTAGAATTCGTGATTTCACACACGTTTGCGGGGGACGGCTCACTCGATGATCCGGCACCGGCCGCAAATCGCCATTGTGACTCTGCACACGCACAGGCCGATAATTCGGGATTTCCCCGGCCGGCTTTCGTAAACTGTGACTCTACACACGCTGAATCGTGATTCTACACACGCCCTAACGTGATTTTACACACGGGCCGTTTCTAATTGTTCTGTTATTTCAATGCCTTGTGCGCAATAATCCACCCCTTAACACGATTCTCTAACATTATTTAACACTAGGCCGAGCCATTTCACGAAAACGAATCAACCACAGGCGTATCTCCAAAAGAATCGGCATCTGCCTTCGGCAGATCGGTTTATCGGAATGCAAGCCCATATTGGGGCTTGCATACTCAATCCCTTGATTCGCACGGCTTCAAACGCCTCAGCCAATCATCAGTTTCCAGCCTGGCAGAGACATCCGCGGTTCAGCAGGGAAAAGGATTGTTGGGCTGTTGTGTGTAACTTGACGCTTCACTACCCTGTTGCTACGATTTTGAAATGCAATACGCACCAAACAGGCCACCAATTCACCCAGGTCCGTACATTCGGGCCGAAATTCTGAAGCCGCTCGACATTTCGGTCAGCGACGCGGCGGTGGCGCTCGGAGTCAGCAGGCCGGCGCTCTCGACCTTGCTCAACGAGGGATGCTCGCTCACGCCGGAAATGGCGATCCGGATTGAAAAGGCCTTCGGCGTTCCGATGGAAAGGCTGATGGAGCTGCAATTCAGCTTCGATATCGCCGCCGCGCGCGACAGGGCAGGGGAGATCGACGTCCCCCGCTATGTGGCTCGGCCCGACAGAAAGGCGCAGGCAGCCCTTTTCTAGCGATTCCTGGCCGCCAGGGCGCGGCGCAAGGTCAGGGGACTGACTTCCAGCCTTTCGGCCACGTCCTTTCGCAGCAGACCGTCGGCGATGAGTTTCTCCGCCAGTTTGATCTCATCAGGGTGTAATTTCTGCGGCCGGCCGAGCTGCACGCCGCGATTCTTGGCCGCCGCAATCCCGGCCTTCGTTCGGTCGCGGATCATTTCACGCTCAAATTCGGCCAAAGCCGCCAGAATGTGCATGTAGAACCGGCCGCCGGCGCTTGTCGTGTCTATGCTTTCCTGGATTGACTGAAAACCGATGTCCCGATCGCGCAGCGCCGTGATGGTCTTGATGAGATGAGGCAGGGAGCGGCCGAGGCGGTCGAGCTTCCATACGACAAGGCTGTCACCCGCCTTCAGGTGACGCATGGCCTTCTTCAGGCCTGGCCGATCCCGCGCCGCGCCCGAAACGCCGTGATCCTCGAAAATACGGGTGCAACCGGCCGATTTCAGCGCCTCGCTCTGTAAATCGAGATGCTGTTCGTCCGTGGACACCCGCATATAACCAATCTTCATACCCGCTTCTGGTTTCATGTTCATGCACCCCGCCCGTGCATCCCGACTATACGATCACAACCGGCCTCGATGAAAGCGGCGTGGTCCATGGTTGCCAAGCCCTTCATCCGGGCCTCGAATGACCGTATTCGATTATCTAAAAAGTTAAAGCAAAGAAAGTTGCATCAAAATGACAATATATGATAGATTAAATAAACTACACATTTTTGAGCCATGGACGGATATAGATTACTTTGCAACGTATTGGGAAAATGCCCTGACTTATTCGACTTGATTCTTGTCTTGTATGCAATCGGGACCGTTTGGGGCATCCTGATCGGCATTACCGCAATGGTCCTGTTTCAGCGCCGTCGCGCTAAAAAGCAGGTTGATCCCGAGGCCGAATGACGAACTCGGCCTGGCCTCGATCAATCGCCAACCGTCACGGTAATGTCGTCGCCATGGTCTTCGCCGGCGTCGCCATGGTTGGCGTCCTTAGCGTTTCCGTGTCCAATCTTGTCGTCGGACCCGTCTCGACCGCCGCCAAGGTCACGCAACACAACATCGTTCTGACAGATCTTCTGACCAACGCCAAAGTCGTCACCATGAATGCCGCCACACGGCCGCAAATGGGCGACGAGGACGGTGACGGCTATGTCGAACCCGTCCCGTTCATTCCCGTAACAGAACCATCCTGCGGCATCTCCCTGTCCGCGGGTGGGGAGGGGGGATGTCTCCCGACGGATATCGGTGCCATTTTAACCGACCCGTGGGGGACATCCTATGCCTATTGCGTATGGGATCATGGGGAAACCCACAGTTCGGAAAACCGCATTGACGGCGAGGACAGTACGTCCGGCGCGGTCCTGGCTATCATTTCGGCAGGCCCCAACAAGCGCTTTGAAACCCCATGCCTTCCCTATGACGGTGATCCCGATACCATTGACCCTGGCGTCAATCCGAACGGGGAAGGGGACGATTCCGTTCAGATCTTCACCTATGCAGCCGCTGTCGCAGGCTCCGGCGGCCTGTGGGAACTGAAAGAAAACGAACCCACCACAGCCGCGATCAACAAGGACATCGAGGTCGATGGCGCGTTCCGCATGGGGTTTGCGGGCGAAAGCGACGGTCAAGTCGGCCTGTCGGCCTGCACCGACGTGAACCATATAGGCCGGATGCGCTTCAACCCGATCGACAACGCTATCGAGGTCTGCGCCCATGACGGCAGCGGATATGGTTGGGACACTATGTCAGGCGGAGGCGTCACACAGGTTCAGGGGAATGATATCGCGCTCGCTGACAGCGGTATTTCAGGCGGAAACGGCTCTTGTATGGCCGATGGGGTAAAATACGATCGTGGGACTATCGTCTGGTCCATCCACCATTTGGCACACCTTTATTGTTCGCGCATAATGGGGCAGACGCAAGGATGGCGATATCTCGGAGAGTGGCAGCTCAAAAGCTCGGTCTATGGTGAGCTAGATGTCGTATTTCCTGACGGTTTCATCGACATCGCGGACGGGTATGCCCTGAAATATGACGGACAAAAATTCCTATGGGGAAATGACCCTAAAAGCTCGATCTTCTTGGGATTTGGCGCCGGAAGGCAAAATATGGGGATCGGGCCAGAAGACAATGTATCTCAGGCGACAATCATCGGTGATGGGGCCAGTATGGGTGCTTCAAACAGGCATACCCAAACAGTCGTGGGATATCATGCCGGGTGGAGCAATTCGGGCCAAAATCAAACGGCTGTCGGAAATGGAGCAGGCAGCAACAATTCGGGCCATGGCCAGACTGCTGTCGGATATTCCGCCGGCAGCTCCAATAAAGGACAGCCTCAAACCGCAGTTGGAAAGAGTGCGGGCAGTCTCAATCAAGGTTCATCGCAAACAGCAGTCGGAGACTCTGCCGGCAATAAAAATACCGGGGCGAGGCAGGTCGCAATAGGCTCTCATGCCGGATATGAAAACACCGGCTCGGATCAAACAGCTATCGGCTATTACGCAGGTCGTTTGAATACCAAGTCAGGACAAACCGTTGTAGGAAGCGGCGCAGGAGAAAATAACCAGGGGCAGTATCAAACGGCGATCGGCTATCAGGCAGGTCAGAATAACAGCGGAAATAACCAAACGGTGCTTGGCCGATACGCAGGGAAGGGCAACACAACAGGAACTCAGACCGCGATCGGCTTCGAGGCGGGCTATGAAAATACCGCCGCCTTCCAAACTGCCGTTGGCTCGTCGGCAGGCAAGAAGAACAGCGGGCTCAATCAGGTGGCAATCGGGTCCGGTGCCAGTCCCTACCCTGGTTGGGCAGCGGGAACGGAAAATACGGGGGAATCCCAAACTGTGGTGGGAGCCTCCGCCGGATATCAGAACACAGGCGCAGGTCAGGCCGCACTAGGGACCAAAGCCGGATATCAGAATTCGGGGATACGACAGACCGCCTTTGGTGAACTCGCAGGTTATCAAAACACCGGCGACTACCAGACAGCGATTGGTCGGATGTCGGGCTATCAAAACACCGGCCATGATCTGACCGCCTTGGGCCTACAGGCGGGCTATAAAAACACCGGCAATCAAGTCGTCGCCATCGGCCGCAACGCGGCCTTCCAGAACACCCTCGACAATCAGTTCATTGTCAAGGTTTCAACCGCGAACGAGACGCCCCTTCTCCAGGGGAATTTTGCCACCCTCAATCTTGGTGTCGGCCTGACCGCTCCGAAATCCCGACTTCACGTCAACGGCGCCATCCAGATCGGCACGGCATCAAACTGCGACGGCGATCGGGCAGGGGCGATCCGCTATGAAAACCAGGCCATAGAACTTTGCGACGGGTTCGGATGGAGCGCGCTTGGCGGCTCTGTCGATCATCTGAAAGACATCGGCGACGTCGATATCACCGAAGATCCCGCAAGCGGCTATATGCTGGTGTGGAACGACACCACGAAAAAATGGCAGGCCCAAAATCCGACAAGCCTGGTGATCGGCGGCTCGGGAACGGCCAAGAAGCTCGAAGACACCGACAAGGATACCGGCATCCAGGTCGAAAATACCGAGGATGACGACACAATCCGGTTCAGTACGGCCGGCGCCGAGCGCGTTTCGATCAATCCCGACGGAACGCTAGATCTCATCGGCAACCGCATCCGGAACCTTGGCGATCCTGTCAACGAGCAGGACGCCGCCACCAAGGCCTATGTCGATGCCAACACGAGCGGCGGCAGTGACAACCTAGGCAACCACACCGCCACGCAGGACCTGGATATGGCCGGGTTCGCAGTCAAGGACACAACAACAATCAAATTCCGGGGCGTATCCGCCCCCGAGCCTGTTTCCACAGGCGACGGGAACGGTTCTGGAAGCAGCGATGGCAGCGGCTTCAATCTGAACTGCCCCGATGGCGAAATCCCCGTCTCCAATGGTTCCGATTGGATGTGCGGTGTCGAGGGTATGGGCGACCACGAAGCGCGCAAGACCATCATCCTTGGAAGTCATTGGGTATCGGGTGACGGCGGTGATGAGGGGCTACGTATCGACGCAACCGGAAACGTCGTTGCTTCTGGAAAAATCAGATTTACGCCGACCGCCGGGTTGGAGGCCCCCGTCTTTCCATGATGCGGTGCTTCCTTATCATTTTCGGCCTTGCGGTTTTGGGATCTTCGCCCGCCTTGGCGCAATGCGACGGCGGCGACATGCTGTTCAACAAGGGTCATGAAGTTCTGCAATGGTGTGACGGCGAGCAATGGATCGGCCTGCCGAAGCCCCCAGACACCGGGACATGGGCCTCAATCAGCGTCAGCCAGAATGGACAGCATAGTTGCGGCGTTACGGCATCTGGGGAGGGGTATTGCTGGGGCTACAATGTCTACGGTCAGTTGGGATGGGGATCAGGAAACTTCTATGTCCCTGTGCCTGTGTCCGGTAATTACAGATGGAAGACAATCAGTGCCGGGGAGCAGCATAGCTGCGGCGTGACGACATCAGGCGACGGCTATTGCTGGGGTCGAAACTACCGGGGAGAGCTGGGTAACGGACAGTCCGGGTTAACGGCTTCGAGCAATGTCCCAGTACCCGTGTCAGGCGATCTTTCCTGGTCATGGATCACAGCCGGTTCAGTTTATAGCTGCGGGGTGACGACATCAGGCGATGGCTATTGCTGGGGTGACGGCACAAGCGGGAAGCTTGGCCGAAACTCGACGGCTGCTTCGACTGTACCGGTTTTGGTCAGCGGAAGCCAAACCTGGGCTTTGATTAACGCGGGGACGACTCACACCTGCGGGGTAACAGCGGCAGGAGAGGGCTATTGTTGGGGAGCAGGAAACTATGGTCGTCTGGGTAACGGAGTGGCGGCAAACAGTAATATACCGGTACCGGTTTCAGGCGGCTACACCTGGTCCTCGATCGTCGCAGGAACTGCACATAGCTGCGGGATGACGACGACCGGCGAAGGCTATTGTTGGGGCAGAGGCGCTTCCGGGGCCTTGGGTTATGGGGGGGATGCCGACAGCTCGATACCTGCCAATATTGCTGGAGGACACAAATGGGCCGCGATTGGTGCCGGAAATCAATATGGCTGTGGGCTGACGAGCGAGGGTCAGGCCTATTGTTGGGGAAGTAGCACCTATGGGCAGCGCGGGGATGGCGGAACGGCAAACAGCAGCTCACCTGTGCCAGTCTCCGGTGAATATGAATTCAGAGCGATCGGCGTGGGCAATTTACACACATGCGCCATCGGTCCTGACGGTGCCAAATGCTGGGGCAGAAACAGCTTCGGACAGCTCGGTAATGATAGCCAGACAGATTCGTCGGTACCGGTTGCTGCCCAGGAAGGAAGCAGTTGGACCACAATCACCGCCGGCACCTCTCACGCGTGTGGAGTGACTGCAAGCGGTGAAGGGTATTGTTGGGGCAATGGGACCAATGGCCGCCTGGGAAACAGTGATACGCACGGCAGTCTTGTCCCTTCTCCCGTCACAGGCGGCTACACCTGGTCTTCGATCTCTGCAGGCGGTGCGCATACCTGCGGCGTGACAGCCGGCGGCACGGCCTTTTGCTGGGGCGAAGGTGATGACGGTCGATTGGGCGCGAGCATAGTAGATCGCAATGCGCCCGTTGCAGTCTCGGGAGGACTGAACTTTTCCTTCGTCAGCGCGGGTGGCGAGCATACCTGCGGGATAACAACATCTGGCGAGGGCTATTGCTGGGGGCAGGGCAATTCGGGCCAGTTGGGAACAGGCACAAGCAGTTCATATTATACGAGCAGTGTGCCGGTGGCGGTTGCAGGAGGGCTTGTCTGGTCATCAATCAGTACCGGACAAGCTCATACCTGTGGCGTGACCACCAACGGGGACGGCTATTGCTGGGGATTTGGGGTCGGAGGCCGACTAGGCAATGGCGACACTTTCAATAGCAGTTCGCCCCAACCAGTCTCCGGGAGCCTTTCATGGTCCTCGCTCAACGTGACGAGTTCTCATGCCTGTGGCGTGACAACGGAAGGCGACGGCTATTGCTGGGGCGTCGGCGCCGACGGGCAACTGGGCAATGGAGACCAGCTCGATCGCTCAATTCCTACATTGGTATCAGGCAACCACAAATGGTCCATCATCGCTACCGGATCTGCTCAATCATGCGGAATAACAACGACAGGCACGGCCTATTGTTGGGGCAGCGGTGCGAATGGGCGACTTGGAAATGGTGAGACCACCTCCAGTAATGTTCCGGTTCCTGTTTCTGGTTCGATGGAATGGTCCTCGATCAGCTCGGGAGGCAGCTTTTCATGCGGTATTGATACGTCAGAGAGATGGTATTGCTGGGGAATGGGAAGCTATGGGCGGCTCGGGAACGGTCAGTCGATCGATCAGCTATCCCCCGTCATAGGAACCAAATCCATTATCAGTGCAAATTGCGTCAATGGCAGCGCCGGTGACGTGATTTACAACGCCGATCATAAAGTCCTGCAGTGGTGCGACGGCAAGCGTTGGATCGGCCTGCCGAAGCCCCCAATTATCGAGCCGGACGCTTGCGAAGCCGGGCCGGTGGGGACGGTATGTTCGGACGGCGCGATTTACGCCGGCGATCTATCCGGCAGGCGTTTGTATGTCGTTCCTGACGACGAAAGCGGCAACCTGAAATGGGCATCGAGCAGCCACAACGATAATGGGTCCTCGGATGAATATGACGGCCTTGCCAACACGGACTTTCTCGTCTCGGATGGACAAAGCCACCCGGCCGCGGAGGCCTGTCGCACGCGCGGCCCGGAATGGTATCTGCCGGCACAGCGTGAAATGAATGTGCTGTATAACAACCGGTCGGCCATCAACGGCGGTTTCACATCATCCGCGTGGTATTGGAGTTCAACGCAGTTCCAGTCCTCGATGGTTCAATATCGGATGCTCAGCGGGGGCGTCACCGGCACAACCTCAAAGACCTCAACCGCCCTTGTGCGGTGTATGCGCGCCGGCTCTGAGGCACCTGCCCCCGGCGGCGGAGAAGCCGGCTGCACAGAAGGAGAGATGCTCTACAACGCCGATCACGCCGTCATGCAATGGTGCGATGGCGAACAATGGGTAGGGTTCCCAAAGCCCTCGTCCAACGAGGTGGATTTTTGCGAAACCGGCTCCATTGGTAGCGTGTGCGAAGATGGCGCTATCTATGCGGGTGAACTGAACGGTAAGCGCCTATATGCTGCCGCAGCAGATGAAACTCCATCTCCGTCATGGAACAATGACACCTCCAACTACACAGTGACCGGCGTGGCGTCCCTAACAGACGGGCTTGGCAATACCAATACATTGGTCAGCTTTTCCGATGCAGGTGCACCGTACATGGCCGCAGAGACTTGCCGAGCGCGCGGTGCGGGCTGGTACCTACCGGCGATCAACGAGCTAAATGTCCTTTATGTCAACCGCGATACTATTGGTGGCTTCGACACATCATTTTACTCGTCCTCGACGGAAAGCGATGCCGCCAAGGCGAAGATCCTGCGGTTCCGTGGCGACGGACAACTCCCGATCGACGGGTATAAGAGCAATGAATACATGGTACGATGTATCAGGCAAAATAATTGATTTAGAAAATATCCATGTATAGGCGACTGTATAAGAAGCAATAATTAACTCATAAAATAAGGTGACATATTATTAAGAACAATACATTATTATCTCTCACAATATTGATATTCTGCCTTGTTTCAGCAGAGGCGCAATCAAATAATGCGATTGCATTCGGCCAATCCGTTAATGTGACCAATTACGGAATTTGTCGCAAAATTACGAATGCCGATTCAAGCAGTTTGCACTTAAATCTCTCATTCAGTACCAAGGGCGAATGGGAGAATTTTATCGGATCATCCCATAACGGCATTCGTATAGAGAAATGCACAGACCCCTGCGTTGAAGGCGAAGTCGGCACCCGCTGCCTGGATGGTACGGTTTACGTTGGAGTTATCGAGGGACGGCGCATCTATGCTGCGCCAAAGCCTGAAAAAGAGGTTCCCTGGACGCAATCGTCGAGGACGTATTCCGCCACCAAGGCGATATCTGTCTCTGACGGATTCGCCAACACGGACACCATCCTTGCCCGCTCAAGGAACGAATACACGGCCGCTCTTGCCTGCCGCGAAAAAGGGCCGGAATGGTACCTGCCTGCCCTAGCCGAGCTCAATACGATCATTGCCTATCAGTATCGCGTGGCGGCATCGGATGCTCCCACTGATGGAACGGCCGCGTTTTATTGGTCATCGACCGAAGTGGCCGACGACAGCGCCTATGGCATCCAGTTCAATGAAGACCGTCTCTTCACACCGATCGTCAAGACAATCCCGCTTCCCGTCTGGTGTGCAAAGAAATAATAAAACGTCCATCAACAACGGTTATAAAATATTTACATTTCAATATGTTTGTATGATAATTTACTAGACGAATATTTGCTGTGGCGGCAGGGCGGGGTATCTAGTCCATAGATCACTTACCCACACCGTTCTGCTGTCACACCAAGTATTCTCAACGTGACTGTCGCAAAGCCTTTTCCGGTGTGTCTAAAAATATTGTTCAACCTATGTAGCGGTGTGGCCTTTGCCTCCCAAGGGGTCTCTGCAAACTGTGACCCCAAATGGTTTTTATCCGGTCTGGGCAGCGATTTGTCACTGGCTAACCCGGTACTCGGCTTCACGGTTTCGACCAGGCCGATTTTTGGTAGCACGGATTATTTGACGGTCATTAGCGACGGACTTGGATGCCATACCGTCCGACTTTCTCCCTCTCGGCTCGAAGCCTATCTCGTGACCTTGAGCGGATGCGCCTGCGGTCCCGACCGGTTGGTGCATGAGATCGCTTCTCTTCGTCAGTGAAATTTCGTTCGACGGCAGGCGTCAGTGCCGCGAATCCGCGATGGCTCACCGCCACCAGAGCGGGTGGTCTGGGTTCTGCTATCGCTCAAAGCAGGAATAAATCTCAACAGAGCGTTCAAAAAGGTTCATTTATGAACGTCACGTATTTGGGCTTTCACCCAAATTGCGAACCGTTGCGATTCAAGGTTTTCGCGCTCTGATGGCGGCACGAAACACCATATATGTAAATATGTAAGAAATCCAAGGGTTTAGTTCTTTGACGGTGGTGACGCAAGCCCCTCTGGATAAAGGAGACACCACCATGAGCGCTTACGATCAGGGCAAGCAAGTCGGCCAGCAGAACCCGCATCAGCAGCAGGCCACGCCGCAGCAGATCCCCAATTATCAGCAGCGTGAGCAGTTCAACGCCGGACTGCGCGACGGTCAGAAGAAATAATCCCCATACCGGGCTTGGCCTCACGGCCTTGCCCATCATTCCCACCATCAGAGGGGGCATCTTTGAAACGCATTTTCCACGCTGCGGCCATCGCCACCACGGCCGTCCTGCTCACCGCCTGCCAGTCCGGGGGGAATACTGGCCTCAACGCGCAGGCGCTCACGACCTATTCCAATCCGCAGGCGAAGCGGGCGCTTCCGAAAAACAGGCAACTCCTCATGGCCTGCGTCGCCCATGAAGCGGCAAAACAACGGCTTGACGGCGCCTCTAAGGTCGATGCCGCACAGGTCGCCAAGGTCTGCGAACGATACGAACTCGCCTATCGCGCATCCGTAATGGCCCATGTCCGACCCGAATGGCGCCGTGCGGAAGTCCTGCAGAACACCGCCAACACCGCAACGCGGGATCTCTACCAAACCATTCTCCGGAGATTTTGACGATGAGCCATATTCTGAAATCAGCCTGTGCAGGCGCGGTCCTGGCTCTCATGGCGACGACGACCGCATTGGCAGACGATACCGCCGTCACATCGGCCGAACATCAGGAAGTCGTGCGATGGACCAACGTTATCATCGTCGAAGAAGCCGACGAGCCGCAGTCCGAGCCATCGCTGACAATCCGGGTGCTACGCAAGATAATCTATACGACCGCGGAAATCATGGAACGGTTCGACCCCTACTTTGGGGAGGCCCCCCCCGCTAAGCCGATAAGCCTCGGTATTCGGGGTTAGCAATGGCCAAAAATGTTCCATCATCCTCGATCGGAAGGTCGCTGATCTCGTTTGCCGTGCTGTTCGGCCTTACGACAGATGGAGCGGCGCAAACCCCGCCACCCTGGTCGGCCATTCCGTATGAGGCAATGGGGCAGGGTAGGGCGGCTTGTAGCCATGCTGGCGGGCAAGGGGATGTGTTCTGCTTTGGCCTACGTTGCACGGCCGAAAACAAACCGGAATGGTTCACATATCAGGTCGGCAGCGATTCAGTCGAAGGCGAGGCGCGCGTCAACCTGGTCGTGGATGGGCGCGCCCATTCAACCGTGATGATGAAACAGGCAACCACGCCGCAAGGCGAATGGTCGTTTTCGGCGCCGTATGATCCTGCCCGTGATCGTTCTGTTGTCGATCAGCTCAAATCGGGCACGGATCTTTACGTTCTGATTGGGGGCGCATCTGGCGCGCGGCTGTCATTACGCGGTTCATCCCGCGAAATCGACCGCGCCTTGTCGATGTGCCAGGGGGGTGGGAGCGGGGTAGCGGCGGACATTTCCGAATCCGCTACCCCGTCCTCCTATCCGTCGGCAATGGACCCGCTCATTCGTGAGACGGTCGAGATGTGCATCAATATCGGCGGTAAGGCCGAGCTTCTGTCAGGTGGTGTGAAATCCAAGGACATCAACGGCGACGGTAAGCCGGACTATCTGGTCGATCTTGCCATGCTCTCCTGCGGCACAGGGCTAAGCCCGTTTTGCGGGGCAGCCAACTGTGAGTTCGCCGTCTATGCCTCGCATGGCGATGACTATGTGTCAGGGCGCTATCTCGGCATTGAACCGCGCTTTGGCGACGACGCCGTTCTCATTCCCTGTCCGGGCAGCAACCGCTTCTCCGAAATCCGCATGAGCGGCGGACAGCTCAAACAGACTTACTGCAACCAATAATTCAGGTACCAATAATATTACTAACGATATAACATTACATAGTATTACGCGAAGGGGCAAACTAGGAATGATGAGATCGTTAGTATTCATATTGGTAATAATGAGCGGAGCTACCGCTATAAGCGGCTGTGTGTCGGCCAATCAACTTGCGTTCACTCCAAAGGACCCGAGTGAAATTCCGCCGTCAGCCGCGAACCAACGATCTGCTAGCCGCGAGAATTATATCAACTGCCTTTTGGTCAAAACCACCGAAAGCGTAGTGGAACAGGGGAACTACGCCCGTGCCGACGTCAAGGCGACCTGCGCCCCTCTTGCACAGAAATATTACGATGCGGTGTTTGCCGCGGCCTACCGCAAAGAGCGCCGCGCCGATTTCAGCGCGAACACGGCAAGGGAAGCGGTCGGCCAGCTAGAACGTATGACCTTCGACGGTTTCGACAAACAGATACGGAGATAGCGATGTACGCAAGATTGCGATCATTCGCCCTGGCTGCCGCCCTTGGGATTGTGCCGGTTTCATCGGCTTATGCGGCCTATGATGATGTTATGGCCGACGAGCGAAAGAACGTCAGCAATTACCTCAACGTCAGGTCTGTTTTGCAATTTCTAGGGATCATCGTTGAGACCGCCCAAAGTCCTGCTGATCGCGCAATCGGATCGGCCGCCCAAGCCGCGACAGGTGTGCAGTCTCCAGATTCTTCTGAGAACTTGCGAACAACGGTCAAGGCGCGACAGGAATACCAGAAAGCCTATGACGATGTGAACCGGCAGTTAGGGGCCTACTTCAACAATCAATGAATGAACGGGCCCATCATTCCGATCGGGCGAGGCAAGCACAAAGTGACCGAGACCAGCATCAACCTAGCGATAAGCGCATTCCTCCTGATGATGGCGGTCGTGCTGTTGATGACCGCCCGTGTCGTGCGTGATGCTCTGCATGAACATCGGTTGACCAAGGAAGCCGAACGCCTGATCGAGGAAGACCGCCGCATCCATCATCTGATGCTTATCGCAGGCGGGAGCGGGGGCGTGAATTTTCCGGCCCAACAGCTCGCCGTTGCAATGCTGGCCGATTATCCCGGCGCCGCCAATAGTCTCGAACAGCTTCATTCCGCGATCAACCGGTTCGCCATGCGCGGCGGTGACGGTGATTTGGGCCGATGGCGTGAACTCAACGTGCAGATCGTCCAGACGCTCAATCAGATTAAACCCGAGTCTTCCCATCCAGACAGGGCAAGGCCGCACCGCGCTAACCACTGATGATAAGGAGGACGTTATGAAAAAGGTGACGCTGTGGACGAACGTCATAGCCGTCGGTGCCTTGTGGGTATTGGTTGCCTATAGCCTGCTCACTTTGAGGAACGGGCCGCCGGCCTGGTTCATGGTGGCGGTTGGCGTGGGAGCCTCCATCATCGCCGTTCTGGTTCTGTCTGGTATCATACGTGCCGCATTCTACTTAGTGGTTGCGTTTCAGGTCCGAAACGATGCGGGGCAGGCGTTTGATCGCGAGGACAGAGGGACCGCCAAATGGACGGGCATTGCGTTCATATACGCGGTTGTAGCCTTCCTTGTGAGCATCAGGATACCGGAGCCCGCATCTTCCTTCCTCGTCGTCTCGGCAGGGGCGGTAATGCTATTTGTGGTCGCGCTTACCCTACATCTGATTGGGCGTGTCAACGCCGCCATCAGTCGATCCGCGAAACAGGTTCAGCAGGATGCCAAGGCCGGGTGAAGACGGGCAAACCCAGGGCCGTGCCGAAAATCACTTGTAGCCAGATCCATCGCCATCGGTTTTAGGGGCGCTAGGCCCACCCCTCGATGGCACGACTTGCACCTTCTGGATAATATCATCGGGGTCCACGCCCGCCTTACGCTGATTCCTGCGGCCCCATGCTTTGCGGACGTCTCCTATTGCAGATTGGCCTTTCGCACTCATTGCGGCGGTTGCGCCGACAATCCCTGCGGTCATTTCACGGCCTCCGCTAATCGGATCGCTACGACTGTCCGCAAAGGTCTGAGCGGAGGCTCCTAGCCAACGAAGAATCCCCTTGGGTACATCGTCGATCATTTTGAAGCACATGATGGCAATGTTGTAGGAGAAGAATGCGAACAGAATCGTGAAAACAAACACTCCAATCCATCCCGGACTGCTTCCAACAAGCTCTTGCTGACTGATGCTGGTCGCCGAATTGTAGAGGGTGCTGAAATAATAGATCGCAGCCCCGAAAATGACGTATCCGCCGATCAATCCAAATACGATAAAGGCTGGACGAAGTAGGATCATCAGCAGCAGTTGGTAGCCCCCTAACGCCGCCCCACCCGGCATTCCATCCCCATCAATCCGCAGATGGGCGAGCGCCCATAGCGGCATTGCAACAATAGCCTCGAAGATCTCCAGAACCCATCCGATCGCTGCAAGAGCGAAATAGACAAAGGGCAAGAGCGGAATAACATACGCCAGAAAGACCCCGGCCGTGGCTCCGATCGCTGCAAGAGTGAAAAACAGCCCGGCGGCGGCGCCTGCCAGTTCGCCAATGAATTTCGCCATCGGCGCCGGCAGACTTCTCAGTTTAGCCCCCCCCGCCACCATCGCGCCACCGATCAAAAATGCTGCGATCGAACGGTTCACCATTGAATGACCCGCACCGGCCAGGTGAGCCATCGGATCGAGCGACGGGTTATTTTTCATGTCATAGAGCTGACTGCCGCCCAGAATACCTAGGATCGCCCACGCAAATCCGCTCTCGCTATCCTTGTGTGCGCTTTCAATCCGCGCATCCTGATATAGCGGACTGTCCGGGGACACCCCGCTAGCGATGTAGGGAATGAACTCGTTTTCCGCGAGCATCATCGCGTACTCGATTTCGGCGACGACATCACCGTTCAGACCAAATCTGTTTCGACCGAGACCAAAAAGTCCTTCGTTTTCAAAAACCGAATTGCCGCCATTTTCCACCAGTGTTCCCATAGTGGGAGCGGCAGCGCTGATCGCCTCCATGTATTTCTGATTGATCTTGGCGATGTTCGCGTACCAAAGCCCCGCCGCCCCCCAACCGCGGGAAATCATGTCTTCATAGTCGTCAGAACGGGCATATTCTGTGTCCGTCAGCGATTCGTAGGTGGTCTCGATCACTGTGTTGATATTCTGCTGTGCCGTAGTGGCGGCCGCCTTTAACAAGCCTGGAACATCTGACAGTGATGACCAGTCTCCGTATGAAGGCCTTTTACCCACTGAAACCTTGTACGCCGCGATCTTCTCTGCCGGTTCCCGCAAAGCCTCTGAAAGCCTTCCAATTTCCCCGATGTAGGCAGCTCTCACTTGGCTGTGAACCTTGCCAATCTTGTCGCGTGCTTCCCGTCCGCCCCACAGCCAGGACCATCCATACGAAATCACCCCTTCATTCTGATCGACCAATTCCCCACCATTCGATCTCGCGTAGAAATCGAAATCAGCGAGGCTCACAAGGATTCTTCCGCACGCATAATCTGCCGGGCGTCCCGCAGCTGCTGAATTCCATGAGACTTCAACATGACCCATCCCGCTTGCCTTAGCGGCCTCGATCATGGTGGCAGGAGACGTAAACGAAGGATTTGCCGTCGTATTGCCCGTGACCTGTACGACTTTAATCCTGTGATTGCTCGCTTCCTCCATCTGGTTGTAAGCGGCGGCGCACACCTCATTGAGAAAAATCTGCGATACCAACGATATCGTACTTTGGCTCGCAGGTTTGGATATGACGTTATTGGCAGACGTCATGTTCGTCGCAAATTCGGTCCATAACTTCGTGCCAAGGCCCGACCCCATCTTGGCCGTCCACAATGTGATGTATTGCGCGCTGTTCAAACCCGTCCCGAGTGGAACGAGCAGGCCGAGAGCGACGACAAGGCGTATCGGCGCCCAGACTGAATTGAAACGACGTCCGAACGGCGTTCCGGTTTGCGCAGCTTCCGCTATGACCGTCAGCACATAATACAGAACGATAATCACCGCGATCACCATCGTAGCCGTGCTATAGATACCGAGAATCTTTTGAAGACCGAGGTAAACCGGCGTTCCTGTCGGCTCTGTCGCGGTGCCGAATATCTGAAGGTTCGGACCGAAAACCTGTTCTAGAAAGATAAGCACAACATCCGTTGGGACACGTTCATTCGGCGTCGAGAAATAGCTGTCAGCGCCTTGCGCGTGTGCCGTTCCCATCACGGCATAGGCCGCGATCAAAGCCGCCTGCACCGCAATCATCAAAATGCCGATCACAATGGCAGAGAAAATCGCGATCTGGTCGATGTTGCGACGCGACCAGTTGATGTGGTTCGCCGCGACCGCAAGGACCTGACGCACCCCATACCGGCCAATATTCACCGGATTGAGGGCAGGGTGGCCGTCGGGGATCAGCCGCGTCGAGTTCAGGACGAGCGCAATCAGATAAGCAAAATGCCCGAAATGAAATCCCAAGGCCCGGATGCGAGGAATTATCCCAGGCAACAGTGAATATCGCGCTATGGCCCGCAGATTAACGCGTTTTTTGCTCCCAATTCCATTGGCTACATCGACTGACAATACATTCCCCATTTATAATTATTTAAGGTAATTATAATGTAATAAACTATAAAACATCATTAACAGCTATTATTATGTCAGAAAAACCGGATGAAATACTACAACTAATTAGTGACGCATTGCTGGCAAACGCCGAAAAAGACGTTCTCGTACACTTTCTAAACGCCTTGGCCGACGCCCTGGATCTATCGGCCGACATCCGAGCAGAACCGCGTCATTCCCGTGAAATCCCCCATCACGCGCCCGAACTCTACCGGGACCGACCTGACCGATCGGAAAACGCGCCGGATTTCATTTTCAGGGTCTATGCCCCATGGCTCGGCGGCGATCTGCGCCGTTCCGATCTCTATGCACTTGATCGGCCGCTCTATCAGGCCTTCCAGAACTGGCTTCGCGCCAACAAACACCCCGACTGGCTCGATCTGCCAACCGTCAAGGAAGCCAACGACCGTTTGCTGGCCGAAACCTGTAAGGGAAGAGCCTCTCATCCCAATCTATACGCATCCGCCACGCGCGAAAGCCGCAAGCAGATATCCCTGTATCACGCTGCAAGGAATAGGCGAAAGAAAGAAACCAAACAATAGAATGGCATCAAATATAATATATGACGGTTGTTTATCTAGTATCAATAATATAAAATGCCCATATATTACTAACTATTTAAGAATGAGAATATGAGTATGACCGATAATCAACAAAACCACACCCCCGACTTCATCGTCTATCATGTCCGCGAGGGCAAGGAAAAAGCCCACTGGACCCGCGCCGGCGCCGCATGGAACCACACAAGGACGGCAAAGGCATCAATATCGTGCTGGACGTCCTGCCCGTCGATGGCCGCCTGTCGCTGCGCGACTACGAAGCCATGACCGACGATGAGAAGGAGGCCGCGTAGCCCATGTCCATCAGGCAGATCAGGGAAATGATGCGCTCCATCGAGGAGGAGCATATGAGAAACCCAGGCAGTGACGAGGTGCTGAAAACCCTCGAAGCCCTGACCTATGGTCTCGGATTTCGGGGGCAGCTCCTAATCGAATTTGTGCCGGAAAACGAACGGTTTCGGCATGAGAAGAACCCCGGCATCACAATCGGTTCCCCATATAATTGGGACGATCGTTGAAACGCAGGTACGGAAAATCCTTCACCACCAACCCTGTCTCCCCTCAAAAAGCCGTCAGGTGAGGGACTGATAGCCGTCCCCACCCAGGGGCGGCTATTTCCTATAGCGGCGGCAGATTCAGCCAATATCGCGCCTGCCGGCTCTCACCCGTCCGCAACAAGGCCCCTTTCTCAACAAGGTCCTGCAGATCGACCGTCGCCGTCTCCCGTGACGCGCGCGTGATCGAAACGTAATTCTCGGCACTCAATCCACCCTTGAAACCCGCCGGCCCCTCACGGAACAGCCGCGCAACGGCCTTCTCCTGGCGATCGTTGAACCGGTCGCGCAGACGCTCGTAAAACCTGGCCTTGCCGATATGGAACGCGGCCAGTTTGAGCGTCGCCTGTTGCGCTTCCAATATCGTTTCGGCGAAATAGATCAGCCAGTCCGTGATATCGAGCGTCTTCTGGCATCCCGACAGATGATCGTAATAGGCATTGAGGTTCCGCTCGATCGTGCAGGCAAGCGCAATCAGGCTCGGTTGCTCCAGGCCCTGTTCAAGCGACTTTACGGCCAGGGCGCGCCCGATCCGACCGTTGCCGTCCTCAAACGGATGGATGCTTTCAAAATACAGATGCCCGATGCCGGCGCGCGTCAGCGGGGGAAGGCTACCCCTCTTGTCCGCCGCCGACAGATTGAACCAGTCCACAAACCGCCCCATTTCCGAAAGCACCCGAGCTGATGGCGGAGCCTCGTAATGCACCGTCGGATTGTCGAGGCGGCCGGAGACGATCTGCATGGCGCTCTCATGCGCGCGATATGCCCCGATCGTCCCGATCTGGCGATTGCCCCGCATCAGCGAGCGATGCCAACCGAACAGGGTTTCATGGTCGAGCGGCTCGGTCGCGGTCCGATACAGGTCGGCCATCACTTCGGCCGCGCCCTGTTCCTCCGGCTTGACCGGCCGTGCTGCGGCCTCAAGGCCAAACAGATGTCGCAATGACGCCTGGATGTTGCGGCGATCCAGCATCTCACCCTCGATCTCGGAGGTT